>Ga0310345_10001688_pt1 | contig 23851 bp, 20 predicted proteins | sample HC15DNA20500_MG_FD_204667 | JGI IMG/M metagenome (GOLD analysis project Ga0310345, IMG submission 204667) | Marine microbial communities from station ALOHA, North Pacific Subtropical Gyre - HC15-DNA-20-500_MG | ecosystem: Environmental > Aquatic > Marine > Oceanic | place: Pacific Ocean: North... | reverse complement strand
TGAAGCATCTTATGCGGCCCTGCAAATCTTTACTTGCGGATAGGATTCTTCTCTGCGTTCAGAATGACTTAGACGCTACTGTATCTGTAACCGCTTGTAGCTTGCTTAGCGTTGTCACTATGCAATTATCCTTGTTGTAACCAACAAATAACGTCTGTTCAATTACTAGTATAAAGAGGTCTCAGCGAGACGCGAAGACTAGTAAGAGCTACAGCTTACCATATTCCCCTTGCAAATAAACCCCGAATTAACTTTATTGACTTCAAGAAAACACACACAAACTCAATACCCCCCCTGTGATTTTCTTAAAAGCTTAAAAAGTGCGTATAACGCTCACTTTATGCGCGTTAGCATACGTTGGCGGCAATAAAAAGAATACTACCAATTATAGAGCAAAATGATATTTGAAAAAGGACATTTTAGAAGTTCACGAATAGAGAAAGCATTCATTAATGAATCGTTAAAGGAAACGAGAACATTTAGTGCTAAATATGCCTATAACACCAAAACAACAGTGTTTCTTTCTCATAAACACGAAGACCTCGAAGAAATCAAGGAAGCTGCGGGTGTAATTGAATTTTTAGAAGAAAAAGGAGTAAAGGTTTACATTGATAGTATGGACAATAAAATGCCAGATCAGACCTCTGGCGAAACAGCAGCTCGAATAAAGGAGGTTATTGAATACTGTGACAAATTCATCTTACTTGCTACTGCCAAAGCAATTGAATCATTTTGGTGTAATTGGGAACTAGGAATTGGTGACGTCCACAAATTCAAAAATCATATTGCAATCTTACCAGTTAAAGAAAAAGGAGAGAATGACTTTCAATACAAAGGGAACGAATATTTACAAATATACCCACATATTGACTACAGGGATGGAACAACATATTATAGAAATAGTAGCAATAGAATTGAGAAAGGGTATTATGTCGTTCAACCAAAGAACAAAGAAGGCATAACGTATATTGATCCACTAGAAACTTGGTTAAGTCAATGAAGACAAGATATCAAATTATTAAAATCGGTGAAGACAATCCATCCTATAATGAGGTTTTAAATACATTTTACTATCATATTGAGGAACTAGGGTTAACTAGAGATTCTGTTCTTGAAATTGATGAAAATAATTTTAGGAAAGACTATAAGGCAAATTCTCCTTCATTTTGTCTTTATTTTGGAAGTGATTCGGTTTCCTTTAAGAATCTTGATTTACTTGAAACGTTAATAGATGATGCAAACCTTATCCTCCCAGTTGTTTCAGATTTAACCCAGTTCAAAAACCAAATCCCAAAATGTCTACACAGCGTAAATGGCTTTGAACTTGCTTCACATAACGACATTGAAAAGCTGGTATCAAATGTATTGGAGGGGTTAAGTTTGTTACGACTTTCGAGGCGTTTATTTATTAGCTATAAAAGGGATGAATCTTCAACTGTAGCTATTCAATTATTTGAAAAATTAGAAAAAAATGGCTTTGATGTATTCTTAGACACCCACAGTATTCGACCCGGTGAGCCCTTTCAAGAAGAGCTTTGGCATAGAATGGCCGACACAGATGTAGTGGTTCTATTGAATACCCCAGGTTTTTTAAAGAGTAACTGGACAACTGAAGAGTTGGCCAAAGCTAATGCCATGTCAATAGGCATCTTACAATTGATCTGGCCAACACATAAACAGGAGAGAGAGTCGGAATTGAGTATGCCAATTCAGTTGAATGACACAGATTTTGGTAATAGCCAATACTCTAAGTCTTCCAGTTATCTTAAATCAAATACAATATCTGCAATAATTAATCAGGTTGAATCGCTAAGAGCAAGAAGCCTAGCATCAAGGCAAGATAACATTATTACCGAATTTATTGCCTCTTCCAAAAGAGTTGGTAAAAAGGCTATTCTGCAATCAGAAAAATTTATCACAGTTAATAACGGTGATGGAAAGGAATTAGTGGTAATACCAACCGTAGGAGTTCCACAAGCATTTACCTATAACCAGTCTGAAGAATTAGTCGCAAGAATTAAGTCTAAGAATGTTAAAGAAGTCTTCCTACTCTTTGATCATAGGAATATAAGGGAAAAATGGATTAAGCATCTAGATTGGCTGGATAACTATTTACCTATTAAAACAATTAAAATTGTAATGGCAGAAGAATGGCTAAAGACACTTTAAATAAAGTTTTTTTATCTGCGAGCATTCCTTATCCAGACAGGGATAGGAAATATTTTGCTACAGCTGATGTCGTAGCAATTAGGGATGCTGTGAGAGCATTAGCAACTGTTGTGATACCTAAGGCACACCTAGTTTGGGGAGGACACCCATCAATAACACCTCTAATTCGTTATGTTATGGAGCGAATGAAAGCAGATTCAAAAACCCATATTACTCTTTATCAGTCTATGTTTTTTGAAAATATATTCCCTCCTGACAATTTTTCTTTTGAAAAAATAATATTTACTGAAAGACAAGACACTCTAAAGGACAGTATAGAGCTAATGAGAAATCGAATGATAAATGATAATGACTTTAAAGCTGGAATATTCATTGGGGGCATGGAAGGCATTAATGACGAATATTTAATGTTCAAGGAAAAGCACCCAAATGCATTGGTTTTACCTGTCGCGAGTACAGGTGCAGCAGCGAAATTATTATTTGAAAATCAACCTGATAAATTTAACAGCAGATTGTTGAATGACTATGCCTATATGGCATTATTCAAAGAAATATTGAACGATGTAATTAAATATTAAATATATGCCAAAGAGAATCTTTTACAGCTTTCATTTCGACAATGACGTGATGAGGGTACAGCTCATTAGAAACATTGGTTCTATTGAGGGAAATAAACCCGTGACTCCAAACAAATGGGAAGAAATTAAAAACACTGGTGCTGATAAAATTAAAGAATGGATTGAAGACAATATGAAAGGTAAGAGCTGTGTAGTAGTCCTTGTAGGCGAAGATACAGCGAATCGAAAATGGGTAAAATATGAAATAAAGAAAGCTTGGGAAGACGGTAAAGGGTTAATTGGAATACATATACATAATCTAAAATGTGCGAGAAATGGTTATGGCAAAAAAGGTGTCAACCCATTTGATCAGTTCACTTTTGAAAATGGCAAAAAGTTATCCAGCGTTGTAAAGTGCTACAATCCAAGTTCCGTTGACACCTATAATGATATAAAAAATAATATTGATGGTTGGATTGATGAAGCAATTGAAAGAAGAAGATAAAAGCCGCTAACAATGTATATAAAAAACAAGATTAACTTACTATTTTCAAGGCTTTTGACTCATCTCAAACTTGATGCTTAACCAAGAGTTTAGAGCATCATAATCCCTACGTTTCATACCCGAGCCGTTCCTCCTCATTCCCCCCTCCCATTCAACATCAAACATTAAACTTTGAACATTCACATTCAACCTTAAACATTGAACATCAAACATTAAACATTAAGCCTTCGGCCGATTAAACAATATTAACATCCTCCCTCAGTTACCCTTTTGAATTAATTACTATTTTTGAATTCAAATCATTCTGCATTGGCTAAAGAAATCAAGAAACATAAGCGCAAAAAGAAACTCGGATCATATCACTACGTCAGTGTCATCTTTAGTGCAACTCTAGCCTTATTTGTCATCGGTTTATTTGGCATAGTTATTTTGCAAGCCAACAAGCTTACTTCAATTATTAAGCAGAATATCGAAGTGCAGGTTTATCTGAATAAAGACCTCTCTAACAGCCAGAAGAACAGAATTCAAAGCACGCTCACTTCTAGCGATTTCATTCTGAATGAAGAAGGCGAAGAGCCAATTAACTTTATTTCTAAAGAAGAAGCTGCCACCCAGTTTATTGAGGAAACTGGAGAAGACTTTACTGAATTTTTAGGCGAGAATCCGTTGAGAGATGCCTACGTCATCAGAATTGCACCAGCCTACCAGACCAATAATAAACTAGATAGTATTGGGAATGTGATTGAAGACATTAGCGGTGTGTATGAAGTGACTTACGTGCAAAACTTGGTTGACTCCATTAACAGCAACCTGACCAAACTCAGTCTTATTCTGGTGGGTATTGCTGCCTTATTGACCATTATTGTCATTCTGTTGATCAACAATTCTATTAAGCTTGCATTGTTCTCTCAGCGATTCCTGATCAGGAGTATGCAGTTGGTTGGAGCCAAAAGCGGATTTATCAAGAAGCCATTCCTTTCCAGATCTTTGCTCCATGGAGCCATTGCCGGTTTGATTGCTTCAGGACTTTTATTCGGGCTTAAGCAGTTTGCCAATCAAAAAGTAGAAGGCTTAGATCAGCTTCAGCAGCAAGAATTGATATTCGCGCTTTATGGCGTTTTGATTTTATTAGGGGCTTTAATCTCTTACTTTAGCACCATCAAAGCCATGAACAAGTATTTGAAAATGTCTTTGGACGAACTCTATTAGTATGTCGGAAAAGAAAAAGAACAACTTCGCTTTCAGCAAAGAAAATTATAAGTGGATGCTTATTGGGCTAGCCACCATATTGGTTGGTTTCATCATCATGTCACTAGACGGTGAGCAGCACGGACAAGGCTTCTTAGGCCTAACCCTCGGCCCAATCGTAATTATGGCCGGCTTTATCCTAGAGTTCTTTGCTATCTTCAAAAAAACGAAATAGATGACTTGGTTCGAAGCGCTAATTCTTGGCTTGGTTCAAGGATTAACAGAGTTTCTCCCTGTAAGTAGTAGCGGACACTTGGAGATAACCAAAGCCATTTTTGGCGACAATAGCTTACCAGAAGAAAGCTTACTAATGACCGTGGTTTTGCATGCGGCCACCGCACTGAGCACCATAGTTATCTTCCGAAAAGATATTGCTGAAATACTAAAGGGATTGTTCCAATTCAAGAACAATGAGGAGTTTCAATTCTCTTTGAAAATCATCATTTCTATGATTCCTGCAGCCGTGGTTGGAGTTCTTTTTGAAGAAGAGATCGAGCAATTCTTCGGTGGAAACCTTCTATTAGTTGGCTCAATGCTTATCCTTACAGCTGGCTTACTTTTCTTGGCCGATAAAGCCAAAAGCACATTGAATCCCGTCTCTTACAAAAACGCTTTTGTAATTGGTGTGGCTCAGGCAGTAGCTATTCTACCTGGAATCTCTAGATCTGGTGCCACTATTTCTACTTCAGTACTTTTAGGGGTTGACAGACAAAAAGCAGCGCGTTTCTCCTTTTTAATGGTTGTACCATTGATTTTAGGGAAAATGGCAAAAGATATTCTGAGCGGAGACTTAGCCGAAACACAAACAGAAGCCAGCTTGTTAATTATCGGTTTTATTGCCGCTTTTGTGGCTGGTTTAGTGGCTTGCCAGTGGATGATTGCGCTGGTTAAGAAAAGTCAACTTAAATATTTCTCTTTCTACTGCATGATTGTTGGTATTATTGCCATCATCTACACCCTAGCTTAATGCTGAATTTAGATCCGGAACTAAGTAAGCAAGAAAATTTTCTAGCTGGTCAGGTACTACTGATCGATAAACCATTGGAGTGGACTTCTTTCGATGTAGTAAAGAAGGTTCGCAACAACATCAAGATTAAGAAAGTAGGCCATGCTGGTACTTTAGACCCATTGGCTACAGGCTTGCTCATTGTCTGCACAGGCAAAATGACCAAGTCTATTGAGACTTTTATGGGGCAGGAAAAGGAGTATACAGGTTCCTTCACTATCGGTCAGACCACTCCGACCTACGATTTGGAATCGGAACCTACAGAAGCGGTTGCCATAGACCATATTACTGAGGCCGACCTAGAAAAGGCCAAACAGCAGTTTTTGGGAAAAATCAGCCAGACCCCTCCTATCCACTCTGCCATTAAAGTAGGTGGCAAAAGAGTTTACGAATTAGCCCGCAAGGGAGAAGACGTAAAGTTGAAGTCGAGACAGGTGACTATTTCAGAATTTGAACTCACCAAAGTAGATTTACCCCGAATTGAATTCCGTGTAGTTTGTTCAAAAGGCACATACATTCGTAGCTTAGCTAACGATTTTGGTACAGCCTTAGGTGTGGGAGCACATTTAAGTAGCTTGAGAAGAACTAAAATTGGCGAATTTGATGTTGAAAATGCTTATCAGTTAGAACAACTGATAGAATTTCTAAAAGAGCTTTCATGAAAATTCATCTGGGAACAGAAGCTATTGAAAATATAAAAAATGCCGTTGTTACTTCTGGCACTTTCGATGGCGTACACATGGGCCATCAGAAAATCATAGATCGCCTAAAAGAAGAAGCCCGCAGAATTGATGGCGAAACAGTGCTCATCACCTATTGGCCTCATCCTAGGTTGGTTTTAAAGCCCTGGGACAGCTCACTCCAACTGCTTTCTACTTTTCCAGAAAAAGCAAACCTGCTAGAAGAATACGGCATCGACCATTTGGTTAAAGTGCCTTTTACTAAGGAGTTTGCCTCCATGCAGGCCGAAGATTACATTAGAGTAATACTCAATGAGCGCATTCAAACCAAGAAAATAATCATTGGCTACGATCACCGTTTTGGTAAAGACCGAAGTGGTGGTTTGGAAGAGCTTCACCAATTTTCTGATAAATATGGCTACGAGGTAGAAGAAATTCCTCGTCAGGATATTGAAGAAATTGGCATTAGCTCCACAAAAATCCGCAGAGCCCTAGAGGTTGGCGATGTACAGCAAGCCAATGCATTTTTAGGAAGAAACTATGCCATTACTGGCCGTGTAGTGCATGGTGAGAAAATTGGCAGATCTTTAGGCTTCCCTACAGCCAACATTTCCATTAAAGAAAACTACAAACTCATTCCTGCCGATGGCATTTATGCCGTGCGTGTTTGCCTTAAGTACAACAAATTCGATGGCATGCTCAATATTGGTAACCGCCCAACCATTGGTGGCAACCACAAAACCATTGAAGTAAACATTTTTGACTTCAATGAAGATATCTATGAGAGTGAGATCTCAATTGAATTTGTAGATTTGATTCGGAAGGAAATAAAATTCAGCTCGCTCGATGCGCTGAAGGAGCAGCTCAAAATTGACAAGCAGTCGGTTACTGAGCGTTTAAGTAAACTATAAAATCAATTGCTATGATTAATAAGGTGGTCAACAATGCTGAAGAAGCCATTGCAGACATTCCTGATAACGCCACACTCATGTTGGGTGGTTTCGGCTTATGTGGAATACCCGAAAACTGTATTAGTGCACTAGTAAAGAAAGGCGTAACTGGCCTTACTTGTATTTCTAACAATGCTGGTGTCGATGATTTTGGAATCGGCCTAATGCTTCAAACTCGTCAGGTTAAGAAAATGATCTCCTCTTATGTGGGAGAGAATGCCGAATTCGAAAGACAGCTACTTTCTGGTGAATTGGAGGTAGACCTAATTCCACAAGGTACTTTGGCCGAAAGAATTAGAGCTGGTGGAGCAGGAATCCCTGCATTCTTTACTCCTGCTGGTTACGGAACCGAGGTAGCTGAAGGCAAAGAAGTAAGAGAATTCGATGGTAAACACTACTTATTGGAATCTTGGCTCAGGGCAGATTTTGCTTTAGTAAAGGCTTGGAAAGGCGATAAAGCTGGTAACCTAATCTTTAAGGGAACGGCTAGAAACTTCAACCCAATGATGGCTACTGCTGGTAAAATCACCATTGCAGAAGTTGAAGAGCTAGTTGAAGTTGGTGAGTTAGATCCAAACCAAATTCATACTTCAGGAATTTTCGTTCAGCGAATTTTCGAAGGAAAAAACTACGAAAAGAGAATCGAACAGCGAACTACTAAAATTAAATAATTTGATGATTAGATAATTCGGTAATTTGATAATGCACTTAACAAACACACATGAGAACAGACAGAGAATTGAGGTTCAAAGTTTTGATTTCAAAAGTGCTTTCGAAAATTATATCGACCAGTAAATCATCAAATTGACTCATCTTCAAATTTTCAAATTATGTCTTTAGACAAAATAGGTATAGCAAAACGTATCGCCCAAGAAGTTCAAGATGGCACATACATCAACTTAGGCATTGGCATCCCTACCCTAGTGGCCAACTTTATTCCTGACAATATTAATGTGGTGCTTCAATCTGAAAATGGGCTATTAGGTATTGGTCCTTTCCCTGAAGAGGAAGAAGTTGATGCTGATTTAATCAATGCAGGAAAGCAAACGGTGACAACCATGGCTGGTTCTTCTCTGTTCAGTTCAGCAGAAAGCTTCGCTATGATTCGCGGTGGTCATGTAGACCTCACTATTCTCGGAGCTATGGAAGTATCTGAGAATGGCGACATTGCCAACTGGAAGATTCCAGGTAAAATGGTGAAAGGAATGGGCGGAGCTATGGATTTGGTAGCTTCAGCAGAAAACATCATTGTAGCCATGCAGCACTGCAGCAGAAGTGGAGACTCTAAACTCTTAAAAGAGTGTACCCTTCCTATTACAGGTATCAGGTGTGTAAAAAAGATAGTGACAGACTTAGCCGTAATGGATGTACTTCCTGAAGGTGGTTTCAAACTAATTGAAAGAGCACCTGGCGTATCTGTTGAAGAAATAAAAGCTGCTACAGAAGGAAAACTAATTATTGAAGGAGAAATTCCTGAAATGCAAATAGACTAACTAATACAGAAATGAAAGATTCAGAGATTAAGCTGAAAATAAAACTAGACAAAGACGCTATTCCAGAAACCATTACTTGGGATGCTACCGACAAAGACATTCCTGGAGAAGAGGAAACAAAAGCCTTTAACCTCGCCATTTGGGATCACAACACCATGAGCACTTTGCGCATTGATTTGTGGAACAAAGAAATGCCTGTAGACGAAATGAAGCGCTTTTATGTGGATTGTTTAGGTGGTCTAGCACAAAGCATATTGAACTCTACTGGAGACGAATTCATGTCTTCTGCTATGAACAGGCTTTGTGATAAACTGGTAAAACACCTTGAAGAGGAAAACCGCAAAAATTCCCAATAGAATTCACCCTATATGCTATAAAACCGCGCTTTGCCGTTCTTGCAGAAATATTATGCATGACGAATAAAATTACGCGCGGTACTTTTTAAACATCAAAAACATTGTATTTTTGGACTGATGCCTATGATTCAATTTCTGAGATCATAGGACCGCCAAACTTTATTTGTTTCAAAAACCTTAGTATGAAGAACTTGATGAAAATTTTTAAAGGTCTGCTACCGGTCCTGCTCTTAATGCAATCGATTACTGCGCTTGCTCAAGATCAGGTAAAGATATCTGGTAGAGTTATTGACGCTGCTAGCAGTCAGACCCTACCCGGAGTTAACATTCGGGTAAAAGACAAAGTGGTTGGAACAATCTCAAACGCCAATGGAGATTTCAACCTCACTGTCAATCAATCAGCACCACTAACATTGATTTTTTCTTATGTTGGCTACACTCCACAAGAAGTAGAAATCACTCAATCAAATGTTACTGGGTTAGAAATAAAAATGGAGGAACAAATCATATTCGGTCAAGAAGTAGTAGTATCTGCTTCTAGGTTCGAAGAGAACATCCTTACCTCTCCTGTTTCTATCGAAAAACTAGACATTCTGGATATTAAAGCCACTGCAGCCCCTTCATTTTATGAAGGCTTAGCTAACCTAAAAGGTATAGACTTTAGTACCCAAAGTTTAACGTTTAAATCGATCAATGCTCGTGGATTTGGAGCAAACGGTAACACCAGATTCGTTCAGTTGATAGATGGTATAGACAATCAAGCACCAGGCTTAAACTTTGCCGTAGGTAACATTGTAGGTATTAACGACCTAGACCTTGAGTCTGCTGAATTAATACCTGGTGCAGCTTCTGCCCTTTACGGACCAAACGCGATAAACGGTATTTTACTCCTAAACTCTAAAAACCCATTCGAGTATCAAGGACTTAGCGTTTACGCTAAAACTGGTTTAAACAGTGTAGACTATGGTGCTTCTGAAGAACAAGAGTTTTACCAAGATTATGGATTTAGATGGGCTAAAGCCTTCAATAACAAATTAGCATTTAAAGTAACAGGTTCTTACCTAAGAGCTACAGACTTTGTAGGTATAGACACAAGAGACCAAGGTTTGGCTACTGGTGGTGCTGTAGAAAGAGGCGCTACCGAAAGAGGCAATAATCGTTTTTATGATGGTGTAAATGTATATGGTGACTTCGGAATTACCGTAGGAGCTGTAGCAGATGCTGCCATTGCAGGTGGGACAACTTCTTTAGTTCCATTAAGAACCCTTTTCCCTGACGATCAGGACGGATATTTTACTCCTACTGGTTTCACCGAGAACTCGTTCGTAGACAATACTACTGAAAGTATAAAGTTTGGTGGTGCGCTTCACTACAGATTGAATGACAAACTAGAGTTATTCGGTCAAGTAAATTATGGTGCAGGTAGCACGGTATACACTGCCAACGATAGATTCGTACTAGATAATTTCTCAATCACTACTGCCAAAGTAGAGTTAAGAGGTTCGGAATTCTACGCTAGAGCTTACACTACTCAAGAGAACTCAGGCGACAGTTACGCGGCTAACACCTTAGCTTCATTGATTAACCAGCAAACTTACTTATCTCCGTACCTTCAGACTTTTGCAGGTGCAAGATTAACAGGTGCATCAATTGAACAATCTCACGCTGCAGCACGTCAGGCAGCAGATGCAGCTCAGCCTCAACCAGGTTCTGCTGAATTCGAAACCTTAGCCAATTCACTAAGACAAGTTTCTATTGCCGATGGTGGTGCTAAGTTCTTAGACAAATCAGCACTTTGGCACATGGAAGGTAGCTGGGATTTAGGTGAAAGAATTGAGTGGGCTGATGTAGTAGTTGGTGCAAACTGGAGAAGATACTCATTGAATTCTGAGGGTACTCTTTTCGCTTTAACTAATGATGGCGAAGAAGTAAGCATAGATGAGTTTGGTGCTTATACTCAAGTTTCTAAAAACTTTTTAGACGATAACTTAAAGCTTCAAGGCTCGGTTAGATATGACAAAAACGAAAACTTTGAAGGCCAGCTTTCTCCAAGAATTTCAGCAGTTGGTACAATTGCAGACAATCACAACATTAGAGGTTCATTCCAGAGAGGTTTCCGTATCCCTACTACTCAAGATCAATTCATTGACTTAGATGTGGTTTCTAGAAGACTAATTGGTAGCAATGAGCTATTGGTAAATAGATACAACTTCTCTCCTCAAAACACTTACAGAAGTGAAAGTGTAGCGGCTGCTAGAGCTGCTGGCAACCCTGATCTTTTAGTATTGGAAACTAGAGTAGACGATGGTTTTAAAACTGAAAAGGTTAACACCTTCGAAGTAGGATATAAAGGTCTTTTCCTAGACGGTAGACTCCTTGTTGATGCTTACTACTACTACAGTAGATACTCAGACTTCATTGCGGAGATCGATTTCACTCAAGCAGTACCTAATGGTATTAGAGGTTCAAAAGTAGACGATAGCCCTGCTGTTCGTCAAGATATAGTTGATGGTTCTGTTCCTACACAAAGATTCGGTTTTGACATCAATGCTGATGGTAATGTAGAAGCACAAGGTTGGGCTGTTGAAGTTGATTATACCTTAGATGGTGGCTACTACCTTGGTGGTAACGTGGCATTCAACCAACTAATCTCTCAAAGCGACCTTATTGCTCAAGGCTTTAGAGCTTCTTACAACACTCCTGAATATAGATTCAATCTGCAAGTAGGTAACCGTAAGGTAACTGATAAGCTTGGTTTCCAAGTAAACTATAGATGGCAGCAAGCATTCCTTTGGGAATCTTCTTTTGGTACTGGTGTAATTCCTGATTTTGGAACACTAGATGCTCAGGTTTCTTATAAAGTGCCTGAGTGGAAGTCTACCTTAAAACTTGGTGCTAGCAATATTCTTAATGAGCGTTATACAACCTCATTTGGTAACCCAACATTAGGTAGCATCTACTACTTCCAAATCACGTTTGACGAATTCTTCAATTAATTGAGAATGAAAATGAAAAGACTTAAAACATACTTATTCGCTCTACTTCCGCTTGCTTTCATTACGTTTAGCTGCGATGAAGAAGACATACTAGTACAAGAACAGCTAGACAATAACCCGCTACCTGGTGCCGAAACTGGAGACGGTGGAGTATTAGACCTTTCCAATTATATCTCGCTAGGTAATTCAATTACAGCGGGTTTTATGGACAATGCGCTCTACACCAACGGGCAGAACCATTCATTCCCTAACCTATTGGCAACTCAGTTTGCTATTCAGGGTGTAGGAGGTGGTTCTTTTAACCAACCAGATATTAATTCAGCTAATGGTTTTTCAGGGGTTTCAGGAACTAATATCTTAGGAAGATATGAGCTAAGCCTTGCTCAACAAAGACCAGTGCCAACAGTGGGTGAAGCAATTGGTGACTTTAGCGGAAACAAGTCAGAGTTGAACAATTTTGGTGTACCAGGTATGAAAATAACTGATGCAACAAACCCTGGCTTTGCAAATCCATATTATTTGAGGTTTGCCTCTAACCCTGGTACTAGTACAGTGTTGGGAGATGCCTTGTCTACCACACCTACTTTCTTTTCTTATTGGTTAGGCAACAATGACATTCTTGGTTACGCTGTTGCTGGTGGAGTTGACGAAAGTAGCATTACTAGTCAACCTAACTTCCAAAGTGCACTAGAACAGTCTTTAGGCGCGTTGGTACAGTCAGGCGCAGAAGGAGTAGTAATGACACTCCCTCCTTTTGTACTGCTTCCTTACTTTAGAGCAGTAAAATGGAATGCCATTACGCTAGATCAAGCTACCGCAGATCAGTTGAATGCAGGTCTTGGCTCTGTAAATCAAGTGCTAGAAGGAATGGTTGAAGCCAATCTGATTACTCAGGCAGACTACGATGAAAGAGAAATCTCTTATTCTGCTGGTGCAAATCCAATCTTGGCTCACGACACTGAACTTGAAGACCTAGGTCCAAAATTTGACTTATTACTTCTATTAAACAGAATCAGTGCGGCTCAAAGAGAGCAGCTAAGACCTTATGAGCAATCTCGACCGTTGAGAAATGGTGAGTTACCATTATTGACTGCAGGTTCTCTATTAGGTACTGAAGCTGATGGTGATAACTCAGCCAATACCCCTACTACTACTATTGGTGCGGTTATCCCTCTCGGATACAACCTTTTAAATCCATCAAACTCAGATGGTGATGGCCTATTCCTCAATATAGAGGAGTTTGAAACCGTAGTAGAAATGACAGCTACTTATAATGCTACAATTGCAGGAGTTGTTGCGGGAATCAACGCACAGGCTAATGGATCAATCACCTTAGTAGATGTTCAGCCTGCTTTTGCAGATGCCTTTGGACTTTCGCCAGCTTTAGCAAATGCGTTGTTCGATCCATCGAATGGTGCAAACCCAGCCTTAGCAGCTTTCGCAGATGCAGCAGAAGCAAGAGCAGATGGCACTTTAGGTATTATGATAGAAGGCCACAACCTTCAACCAGACTTTGCTCCTAACGGTATTTTCTCAACCGATGGTATTCATCCAAACCCAAGAGGTCATGCCATTATCGCTAACCTTATTATTGAGGCATTGAATAATCAAAAAGGTGCTGATATTCCTATGGTAAACGTAACTGCTCTAAGAGGCATACTCGCAAGAGACTTCTAAAGCAGAAGTATTGAAATTATATTGAAAGAGGCTTCGGCCTCTTTTTTTTATGCATAAAAAAAGAACCCCGAAGACGTATTCTTCGGGGTTCACCTCAACCAAATAGATTATTAACCATCAACTTCACTAACCAACCAGGTTACGATTGTAACCACAACACATAATAGGCAAAGGCATTGCCAACTAACTCTAAACATCATAAAACATTGACAATCTGTTACTTACACAAAACTTATGATGTGCCAAAAATCAAAATCAAGACCATAGCTAGACTTCATTCCCATAATGGGATTTTTATTAACTCTTCAAGAACGCATAAGCTTTTTGAAATGAGTTATTCTCACTTATGAGAGCTAAGTATTTCTATCTATTTTTGACAAAAATTATAATACATGCCAGGATTTGAGTTTTTCGGAGACGAAGAGAGAAAAGAAGTAAATGATGTGTTGAACACGGGGATTCTAATGCGCTATGGTTTCGATGGTATGAGACAGGGCCACTGGAAAGCCAAAGAATTAGAGAAGGCTATTACTGAGACTTTCGGTGTTAGACATGCTCAATTAACATCTAGTGGAACAACAGCCCTTAGCACAGCTATGGCTGTTATGGGAGTTGGACATGGAGATGAAGTGATAATGCCTACTTTCACTTTTGTAGCCAGCTTTGAAGCTATTATTGCTGCTGGTGCAATTCCAATACTAGTTGATATTGATGAAACGCTTTGCTTAGACCCTAAAGCCGTAGAAGCTGCTATTACCCCTAGAACCAAAATGGTAATGCCTGTTCATATGTGTGGCTCTATGGCTCAGATGGACGAACTTCAGGCAATCTGTAAGAAACACAATCTACTTTTATTAGAAGATGCTTGCCAAGCCATTGGAGGTACTTTTAATGGGCAGAAGCTCGGAACCATTGGAGATGGCGGCACTTTCTCATTCGACTTTGTAAAAACCATTACCTGTGGTGAGGGTGGTGCATTCTTAACCAACAATGAAGAATACTTTCTCAACGCGGACCATTACACCGACCACGGCCACGACCATATTGGCACCGATAGAGGTGCCGAAAGTCATCCATTCTTAGGTTATAACTTTAGAATTTCTGAGCTGCACGCTGCTGTTGGGCTTGGTCAAATCCGTAAGCTCGACAAAATCTTAGAAACGCAGAAGAAGCACAATGCCATCATTAAGGCTGCTTTAGAGAAAGTTGAAGGCATTACTTTTAGAAAAATCCCTGATCCGCAAGGTGATAATGCTTCTTTCCTATCCTTCTTCCTCCCTACTGAAGAATTGGCAAGAAAGGCGCACAAAGCACTTCTAGCCAACGGGCTTGGTGGAAATTTCTATTGGTTCGATAACAACTGGCATTATATTAAAAAGTGGGATCACCTGAAGAACGCTACTTCCCTATTCCCATTAAACCCAACATTAGTTCAGGCAATTGAAGAAACAGATTTCAACTCATTCGCTCAATCTGATACAGTAATGGGTAGAACTATATCATCATTAATCAACTTAAACTGGACGGAAGAACAAGCTAAAGAGAGAGCCTCTAAAATGGCTGAAACCATTCAATCGGTATTATAATGAAAGCAGTTGCATTGATTCCTGCCCGATACGATGCCACACGTTTCCCCGGTAAACTAATGGCAAAACTAGGCTCAAAGTCTGTGATTTTGAGAACCTACGAGTCAACGGTGAATACTGGTTTGTTTGAAGAAGTTTACGTAGTCACTGACTCAGACATCATATTTGAGGAGATTACGGCAAGTGGTGGCAAAGCCATAAAGAGTCAAAAAGAGCATGAATGTGGCAGTGATAGAATTGCCGAAGCCGCAGAAAAGATAGAGGCCGATATTATAGTAAATGTTCAGGGAGACGAACCATTTACCAAAAAAGAGCCATTGGTTAAGCTGCTCGAAGTTTTTGAAGGAGAAGATGCCAAAGAGATTGATTTAGCTTCTCTTATGCAGGTACTTACTAAGGTAAATCAGATTGAAGACCCAAACTATGTGAAGGTGGTGGTAGACCAAAATAACTTCGCCATGTTCTTTTCTAGGTCTCCAATTCCTTACCCAAGAAATAAGGCAGCAAACGCCAAATACTACGAGCACAGTGGTGTATATGCTTTCAGAAAGCAGGCTTTGCTCGACTTTTACAATACGCCTATGACTATACTTGAAGACACTGAAAAAATTGAGTGCCTAAGGTATTTGGAAACAGGCAAAAAGATTAAAATGGTAGAAACAGAATATATGGGTATTGAAATAGATACTCCTGAAGATCTGGAGAATGCCAAAACATTTATTGAAGACTAATATGAAATTCAAGAATTTCCCAATGGTTAAAATGGTCGTTTACGGCAGAGGCTGTTTCGATCAAACCGCAGATATAATTAAACCACATAGAAAAGGAGACTATCCGTTTATCTACATTGTAGATGATGTGTTTAAAGACAAGCAAGAGCTAATTGGCCGAGTTCCCCTTTCAGGTACTGATAAAATTGTTTTTGCAAGTGCTGCCGATGAACCAAAAACCAAGCAAGTAGATGCAATTGCCAATGAGCTAAAAGACACTTACGGAGAAGTTTCTGGTGTAATAGGCATAGGTGGTGGAAGCATGCTAGATTTAGCCAAAGCTGTTTCGTTGATGATGACCAACCCTGGTTCTTCTGCAGATTATCAAGGCTGGGATTTGGTTAAAGTACCTGGCGCTTATCATGTTGGTATTCCTACACTCTCAGGTACTGGAGCTGAGGTCTCTAGAACTACAGTGCTTACTGGCCCAGAAAGAAAGCTGGGAATGAACTCAGACTACACGCCTTTCGATCAGATTGTGCTAGACCCTGAGTTGATTAAAAATGCTCCTAAAAACCAGAGGTTTTACACTGGTATGGATTGTTACATCCACTGTGTAGAATCTTTAACAGGAACTTACCTAAACACTTTTTCCCAATCTTACGGAGAGAAAGCTAATGAACTTTGTGAAGAGATTTTCCTAGAAAAAAATGAGTGGGACGATGACTCTGATGATAAGCTAATGATGGCTTCTTTTCATGGAGGAATGTCCATTGCCTATTCTCAAGTAGGTGTAGCACACGCTCTTTCTTATGGATTAAGCTTTTTACTAGGCACCAAGCACGGCATTGGGAACTGTATAGTTTTCGATCATCTTGAAGAGTTCTATCCTGATGGAGTTAAGAAGTTTAAGGCGATGGTAGATAAGCACGAAATCTACATTCCTAAAGGAATCTGTGCCGACCTTACCGATGCTCAGTTCGAGAAAATGATTGATGTAGCCATGTTCCTTGAACCACTTTGGGAAAATGCCCTTGGCAAAAACTGGAGAGAAACCATCACCAGAAAGAAACTTAGAGAAATGTACGAATTGATGTAAAAGTCAATTTTCAAGACATAAGGCAGTCAGCTCTCTTTGAGATGGCTGCCTTTTTTGTTTCAAACCTTTAAAAGGCCACACTTTAAGAACATATATTCTTAGGGAACACCTCTTCTCATTGGGCGGTTTCGCCCAATGAATAACAAAATCTAGTTTACTTCCCTCCTTTTTCTTAGTTTCAAAAGAATTATTTCGAAAAGAAATCTACAGATAATCATGAAACGCAGAAACTTTTTACAATCCGCAGCCTTAGCAGGCTCAGCTGCCTTAGTGGCACCTTCGGCTCTTGCTGAAGCAATGCGAAGAGAGAAAATCAAAGAGTTTGGTTTTCAGTCTTACACCGTCCGTGATTTTATTATGAAAGACATGGCTGGCACGCTAAAGCGACTCAGAAAAGCTGGCTACACCAACATGGAAGGCTTTAACTTTGGTGAAGGCAAACTACTCGGCAAGCCAATCGCTGAAGCCAAAGAAATCATCAGTGACAATAAAATCACACTCAAGAGCATTCACATAATGACACCAAACCTTGGTGACAACATGCAAAAAACCATTGATGATGCAGCAGAGCTCGGCACCGAATATTTGGTGTGCGCATACCTAATGCCTAACGAGAGAGAGTCAATTGACCAATACAAGGCACTATGTGAGCAGTTTAACACTTTTGGTGAAATGACTAAAAAGTCGGGAATCCAATTTGCTTATCACAACCACGATTTTGAGTTTCAGGAAATTGATGGCCAATTGCCGATGGATGTAATCCTAAAGGAAACTTCTTCAAGCAACGTCAAGATTGAACTAGACATTTACTGGGCTAGAAAAGCAGGCATCAACCCACTGACTTTCTTCAGAGATAACTCTGGCCGAGTTCCATTATGGCATGTGAAAGACCTTTCTTTAGACGAAGGGCAACCAATGACCGAGATTGGAAATGGCATTATAGACTGGAAACAGATCTTTGCTCACAAAAAAGACGCAGGGCTGAAGTACTTCTTCATTGAACAAGACGCCAACTTTGAGGTGGACTCTCTAACCAGTTTGGAGACCAGTATTCAACACCTCAAAAAACTGTCATATTAAAAAGATCAATTCATTATGAAATACAAAGGGCTACTTTCAGTAGCTCTTTGTATTTTAATTAATAAGTAAAACTCAGGTCAGCCAACCTACCGATGCACCTTAATTTCTAAGACTTTGTGATTAAGGTATTTATAGTAAATTACATTTTCAATTCAACCTTAATGAACGCTAAAAAAGTCTACTTCTGGTCTATAGCAGGAGCCCTTGCTGGTTTCCTCTTCGGTTTCGATACCATTGTAATCAACGGTGCAGAACAAGAGCTACAAGCTTTGTGGTCAACCTATACACTCAACGGCAGCAATGACCTTTTTCACGGTCTTATCGTTGTTGGTTCCGCGCTTTGGGGTACTGTTATAGGCGCTATGCTGGGAGGCATCCCAAACGACAAATTAGGTCGCAAGAAAACTCTTCTAATTATAGGAATCTTATATACTATCTCTGCACTAGGCTCGGCCATGGTGAGCGACCCTTGGCTGTTTGCTATATTCAGATTTATCGGTGGGCTTGGTGTTGGTGCTTCTACCATTGCCGCCCCTACGTTCGTATCGGAAATTGCCCCAGCACAAATGCGAGGCAGACTCGTTGCTCTGTATCAACTAAACATTGTTTTCGGTATACTTATAGCCTTTGTTTCTAATTACCTTATCGCTATAAATGTAGACACAGAAGCTTGGCGATGGATGATTGGTATTGAGGCTGTTCCAGCCCTAGCGTATACCCTTATAGTCTTGACTGTACCAAGAAGCCCTCGTTGGCTTATGCTAAAGAAAAACGATGAAGAAGGGGCACGAAAAATATTTGAATGCATTTACCCAGAAAATGAAGTGGAAGCTCAGCTTACCATTGTCCGTACATCTTCAGTTCAGAAGCATAGCACAGTAGAAAGCCTGTTTTCTTCTAAGTACAGAGTACCTTTAATGCTTGCATTTGCCATTGCATTCTTCAATCAGTTCAGTGGAATTAATGCATTGCTATACTACGCCAGAAGAATATTCTCAGAGGCAGGGTTGGGAGATGATGCCGTATTCTTGAGTACTGTTGGAGTTGGCATTGCCAATTTCATTTTCACCATAATAGGTGTACTTATTATAGACAGAGTAGGCAGAAAAAAGCTGATGTACATTGGTTCGTTTGGCTACATCATAACACTCGCTACTACTTCTTTGGCCTTTTTCAATGGGTGGTCTTCCATTATTCCTCCAGCGCTTTTTCTATTTATTGGAGCTCACGCCATTGGTCAAGGTGCGGTTATTTGGGTCTTTATATCTGAGATTTTCCCGAACCACCTGAGGTCAAAGGGTCAGTCATTCGGTTCCTCTGTTCACTGGTGGTTAGCGGCCATAATTCCAGCCATGGTTCCAGCTTTATTCACCTCTATTGGTGCAGGTTGGGTATTTGCCGTCTTCGCCATCTTTATGGTATTCCAACTTTTATTCGTTTGGAGGTTTATGCCTGAAACAAAAGGTAAATCACTAGAACAATTAGAGAAAGAACTAATCCGTCAATAATGAAAAAACTGTCCTTACTCCTTCTTACCATTCTAATACTCTCCTCTTGTAATCAAGAAAAGCAGAAAAAAGAGCAACAAGAAGAACTCTCTTTTCCTGACGACAAATTCAGGTCGCAAATTCACTTCACCCCAAAAGAAGCCTGGATGAACGACCCCAACGGGATGGTATATTACGATGGTGAATACCACCTTTTCTATCAATACTATCCTGACAGTACGGTGTGGGGACCAATGCATTGGGGGCATGCAGTAAGCCCAGACATGGTACATTGGAAACACTTACCTATAGCCCTTTACCCTGATGAATTAGGATATATATTCTCTGGTTCGGCAGTAGTTGACTGGAACAACACCAGTGGCTTTCAAACTGGAGAACACCCTCCCATGATTGCTATTTTTACTCATCATGAACCTGTTGGTGCTGAAGAAGAAGGCAACAACACCTATCAATATCAAAGCATAGCCTATAGCAATGACAAAGGTAGAACATGGACCAAGTATGAGGGTAATCCTGTAGTACCGAACCCTGGCATCAAAGATTTTCGCGACCCAAAAGTAATATGGCTCGAAGATTTCCAGCAGTGGTTAATGGTTTTTGCTGCACTTGATAGAGTGAAATTTTACACCTCTCCCAACTTAATAGACTGGAAATTTCAGAGTGACTTTGGAATGAATGATGGGTCTCACGGTGGTGTATGGGAATGCCCAGATCTTTTTCAGCTTCAGGTTGAAGGTAGCGAAGAAAAAAAATGGGTACTGTTGCTCAGTATTAATCCTGGAGGGCCAAATGGCGGTTCTGCTACCCAGTATTTTGTGGGAGACTTTGACGGAAAAACCTTTACCAACAGTCAAGACCCAAATGCAAGCCAGTGGCTAGACCATGGACCTGACAATTACGCTGGAGTTACTTGGAGCGATATTCCAGAAGAAGATGGTAGAAGGCTATTCTTAGGCTGGATGGGTAATTGGAATTATGCGCAAGTGGTTCCTACGGAAAAATGGCGCAGCGCGATGACCATTCCTAGAAGCCTCCACCTTACCAAAAATCAGACATCTGGAGTTTATACGGTAGCTTCTCGGCCAGTAAATGAATTAGCGAGTCTGCATACAAAATCAGTCGATTTTGAGAAGGAGTCGGTTAATGCAGGCACCAGGTTCTCCTTGATGAATACTGATGATTTAGGCTTGACCGTTCCTTTCAAGTCTGAATTCACTGTGAATACGTCTGGCAGACAAAGCAATTTCCGCTTAGTCTTAGACAATCCAAAAACTCAAGAAGAGTTTGTATTTAGATTCCAAGACGGTACTCTGTATGGTAATCGCGCAAAATCAGGTTTAACGGATTTTGCAGATAATTTTGCTCACCAAGAAGCAACAGCACCATTTCAACAATTATTGAAAGAGAAAGAGTTGAAAGTTGAGTTTTTCGTAGATGAATCCTCCATTGAAATATTCTTAAATGATGGCTCTGTAGTAATGACCGAAGTATTTTTCCCTACTGAAGGTTTTACCCGAGCCTACCTGATTTCAGACGATAATCCACTAGAAATCAATAGCGCAAGAACTACTCAACTCAAAAGTATTTGGTAACCACCTATACCCTTTTTATTGTATCATTTTTATGGAATGGGTACATTCCATCTTCAATCTTAATATATCAACCATGAAACAATTACTCAAACTCACTTTAGTAGCCTTGCTACTCTCACCGCTCAGCCTGCTGGCTCAGAAAAAAATTGTCGCACCAGAAAGCATAACGCTAGATGTTGGACAAAAAATGAAACTAGATATCTACGTAACAGAAGATGGCAAAAAATCTGACGAAACAGTTAGAGCGTTTTCAAGAGCTAGAAGAAGTCTTTATGTAGACGCTGACCTTATGGTTGAGGCTTTCAAGCCAGGTGAATATGAAGTTTTAGTAATTGGTGGCGGCTCGGTAGAAGACTACCCAGAAGGTAATAACCGTACCAGCATTAAGGTTTTGGTAAAGTATCCAGCAATCGCTGAGATAAAAGTAGAGGGCATTCCTAATAAAATCTATGCGGGAACTCCAGTACCGCTCAATTACACTGTTATTGATGAGGCCGGCCTAACCAGAGAAGATGTTCAAGTGACTTTCACTTCTAAGAACGAGAATATTGCTTCAGTATCAAGCTATGGCATCATCAACACCTTCAAAGAAGGTCGCGTTTCCATCACCGCAAAGGCAGAAGACATTGAAAATACTATCAACTTAAATGTGGTGAAAAACCCTATCACTAAAATTGAATTAACTGCCGATGGAGACCAAGCAAGAACTGGTGATGTTTTCCACTTTACAGCAAAAGCTATGGATGCAAAAGGCAATGTAATTGCCGATGCTCCTATCACCTATTCTTTCTATGGCGTTTCTGACGATGTAAGTCAAAGTGCTTCAGGGCTTATTAAGCAAGATGGAAGATTTGTTGCCGATGAGGCTGGAATCTATACCGTAACTGCTGCTGCAGGAGTTGCTTCAGCATCAAAAACGCTCAAGATTGTACCTAGAGATGTTCAAAGAAAAATTGAAATGGTTGGTCAAGGTTCTGTGAACGACAAACACACTTCAGATTTATGGATTTGGGAAGGTGTAGATGGAAGAGATTACGCAGTTACTGGAACTTGGGGTGCAGATGGTAAAGCCTATTTCTGGGACGTAACCGACCCTGCCAATATTTACAAAATAGATTCGGTACAGGTAGATGCTAGAACCGTGAACGATGTAAAAATTTCTGAAGATGGAACCATCTGTGTAATCAGTAGAGAAGGTGCTTCAAACAGAAAAAATGGCTTGGTAATCATTGATGTGAAGAATCCAAGAGACGTTCAAATTCTGTCTAGATTCGATGAAAACATGACTGGTGGTGTACACAACGTATTCATTTACCAAGACCATGTATATGCCCTAAGTGCTGGCCAAAAGTACTATGCTATCAATATTGAAGATCCTAAAAATCCGTATGCGGTTTCTAAGTTTGAATTAGACACTCCTGGTCATGCGATTCACGATGTTTGGGTAGAAGACGGAATTGCCTACAGCTCAAACTGGGCCGATGGTATTCAGTTAGTAGATGTTGGAAATGGAATAGCTGGTGGTTCTCCAAGTAACCCTGTTCAGTTTGCCAGTTATGCCTACCCTAACGGAGCTAACCATGCTTCTTTCCCATACAGAAGTAAGACAGGCAAGTTCTACGTTATTGGTGGTGACGAGATTTTCCCTTACGGCCTAAATACTGGCAAAGGCGGTGTTAACATGGCTGGTGGATATTTGCACATTGTAGACTTCACGGATCTTGAAAACCCTGAAGAAATTGCCAGAGTTGAAATTCCTTACGCTGGTTCTCACAACTACTGGATTGAAGATGACATCCTCTACGTAGCCTTCTATAATGCAGGAGTTAGAGTTTTCGATTTAAGTGGTGAATTAATGGGCGACTTAAGAAAGCAAGGAAGAGAAATAGCATGGTTTATTCCGAATGATGGCAACGGTTACACTGCCAATGCACCATTCACTTGGGGGGCACAGCTTCACAAAGGGCACATTTTCTTCTCTGACTGGAACAGTGGACTTTGGTCTGCCAAACTAGAGCCTGAAAAACCAAAAGAGACTCAAATTCAGTCGAAATAAGTCTGAAAATTAATATGTATTGATGTTGTGAAGTTGGCCATGAACCATCGGTCTTGGACTAATGACTAAGCACATCTCGCTCAGTGTCTCCCTTTAGGAGACACTGAGCGACAAATAATCAGAGTCCTCTTAAAGAGACTCTGATTGAGATTAAAAAACACTGATAATCGTTAACGGATAACCGATAACTAAAAAAATGAAAAAGCTTATTGTATTAATCTGTTTGCTGGCAGCCAGTTCACTATCTGCTCAAGACTATTACATCTATGTAACTGCAGAGTCTGAAGATGAAGTTTCTGTGGTAAAGTTTGATGGAAAGAAAGCTGAAACCATCAAGAACATACCTGTGGGGGTCTGGCCAGCAGAAATTGAAGGCCCGCACGGCATTACTGTAGACCCTGAAGGCGAGTATTGGTACTTAAGCCTGGCACATGGCAACCCATACGGCATGCTTTATAAGTTCAAAACCGGCACAGACGAAGTGGTTGGAACTACGCAACTTGGCCTCTTCCCTGCCTCTATGCAAATATCTCCTGTTACGGGTCTTCTTTACTGCGTAAACTTTAATCTGCATGGAGATATG
>Ga0310345_10001686_pt1 | contig 23866 bp, 24 predicted proteins | sample HC15DNA20500_MG_FD_204667 | JGI IMG/M metagenome (GOLD analysis project Ga0310345, IMG submission 204667) | Marine microbial communities from station ALOHA, North Pacific Subtropical Gyre - HC15-DNA-20-500_MG | ecosystem: Environmental > Aquatic > Marine > Oceanic | place: Pacific Ocean: North... | reverse complement strand
AACAAGTCTGCATGTACGACACCAGTCGGCAACGAATCGAATGATGTTAGCTGTTGCAGCCGCAAGTTTTCTTCCAATAGTACGAGGTCTTCAATATTCAGCCGCGGCGAAATTAAATCGGTGGTGAGTCTCTGCCATCTGGCTCCTCGGTCGTTAGCCCGCCTTTCTGGGAAATCAGCCGCGGCTAGGTGCATGCGGGCCAACGCCTCTCCGATTGCGGCACAATGCTTTGCGGTAGGTAAAAGCACACTAGAGCCCCCAAGACGTGATACCAAAGCGGCCGGCTTTCCTCGGATCGTTTGCAGGTAACGGCCACTTCTATCGGCCATCGGATAGGCGCTTGGTATGCCTTGCGCTGCCAAGTGGGCCATCAGGTGCAGAAAATAGGGTAGTTCAAAAGTTGACGCGCCCTCGAATACAGTCAAGATAAACTCACCAGCCGTTGTCTTCACGAAGTAATTCGTATTTTCGATACCGTCGGTTATCCCTTCGTAGGTGAGCAGCTGTCCCAGCTCGAAGACCTCTAGGAATGCCGATAATTCGGTGCTATCGATGGCGGTGTAAACGGACATGGAGCGCTCTCTAGCGCCAGCCTAGGCGTTATCAGGTCGGGCCATTTACCAGCTAAATATTACCCACTGGGGGACTTTTATCTCCCAGGCGTGGTCGTTCATACGGGTCTCCATTAGGCCATCACCGTCGCGGTCGATGAAATAATATGGGAGCCCCACGGTGGGGGTAACCTTGACCATGTACAGACGCCCATTAAGGCGATATTCCTCGTGCGTTGCATCGCGACGTTGAATGATAGTGACTTCGGGAGCAAGCTCTTCATCCTCCTCTACTTCGATGGGATCGAGGGAGTCGACCATCGGTGGTGGTGGTGGCACGTCGATGACTGTGCCAAAGTCTTGGTCGGTCGCGAGGACTTTGCCGCAGACAGCGCTCAGGACGAGAAGACAATGTACACAGCATACTTTCATATGGAGGCCTTGTGGGGGAGTTGCACTCAATTATTGGTCTATCGATAGAATACCACCTTAGTCCGGCAGTGTTATGCCGAACCTTTCAGCAGGAGGGTATTGTATGGAAAGGCGGGGTATTCTAGATATGGGACGCTCATTCAAGTGTTAGATCGGTCGCTGGTTCTCGTTGACGGATCGTCATTTCTTTTCCGGGCGTATTTTGCGTTACCCGAGTTGACTAACTCAAAGCATCACCCAACCGGCGCTATGCATGGTGTGGTTTCGATGCTCACTCGCCTACGGAATGACTTCAAAACGGATTTTTTTGGTGTGATTTTCGACCCACGAGGTCCAACGCTACGCAACGAGTGGTATCCCGAATATAAAGCTAATCGACCATCTATGCCGAAAAATCTCGAAGTCCAAATAGCCCCCCTGCATGAAATGATCAAAGCGCTGGGTTTCCCTCTGCTTCAGATCGAGGGTATCGAGGCGGACGACGTAATCGGGACACTCGCCTCGCGCGCTGAAAAAGCGGGAACAAGAGTACTGATATCGACGGGTGATAAGGATTTTGCTCAGTTGGTGAGCCCGAACGTCAGTCTTATTAATACCGAGGGATCGATAGTTGACGAAGATGCGGTATTGGCAAAATTTGGAGTGATGCCTGAGCGGATCGTCGACTATCTGACGCTGGTTGGAGACACCGTCGACAACATACCAGGGGTGCCGAAGGTCGGTCCGAAGACGGCCGTAAAATGGCTTAACCAGTATGGAAGCCTTGATGGAGTGGTCGAACACGCGGGGGAAATTAAGGGAAAAGTGGGAGAAAGTCTCAGGGCTACCTTGGAAAAAATTCCGCTGTCTCGACGGTTGGTGACCATTGTTAAGGATATCGAAGTCGGTATAACAGTCGACGATCTCGTCACCAGTCAGGGCAATCAAGAACGACTGGCCGAGCTTTACCAAGAATATGAATTAAATAGCTGGCTACGGCGGTTGCGCAAAGATTCGGATCTGAACGTCGCGAGTGACGAGAAAAACAGCTCCGTGCACGAGACCATTTTAGAAGAGAAACAGTTCAACAGCTGGCTTGAGCAACTACGGAGCGCCGAGGTTTTCGCATTTGATACGGAGACGACAAGCTTGGACTATATGTCGGCCCGTCTGGTCGGTCTATCTTTTGCTTGTAAGCCTGGGCAGGCGGCTTATGTTCCTTTGAACCACGATTATGCTGGTGTGCCAGAGCAACTGGATATGATGAAAGTGCTGGGAGAACTTAAACCGCTGCTGGAAAATGAAGATAAAAAAAAGATTGGGCACAACCTTAAGTACGATCGTAACGTACTTTTAAATTATGGGATTGAGCTTCGGGGGATCGCCTATGACACGATGCTTGAGTCCTACATTCTTAACAGTACCGCGTCTCGGCACGATCTCGATTCAGTTGCGCTCAAATACATTGACCATAGAACAATTCACTACGAAGAGGTGGCTGGCAAGGGCACGAAACAAATTAGCTTCGATCAAGTAGAGATCGAACAGGCCGCACCCTACGCGGCTGAAGATGCCGATGTCTGTCTCAGATTACATGGGCAGATAATGCCTCTGCTTAGAGATGAAAAAAAACCTTATATGGTTTTTAACGACATAGAAATGCCACTCGTGCCGGTAATAGCAGATATGGAGCGCCGCGGAGTTCTTATCGACACCAAAATGTTATTGGATCAAAGCGCGGAACTAGGCGAGAGATTGCAAGAGCTCGAATCCGCCGCTCATACGGCGGCGGGAGAGGTATTCAATATCGCCTCACCGAAACAGATTCAGCACATACTTTTTGATAATTTAGATCTGCCTGTATTGTCCAAAACGCCTAAAGGGCAGCCATCGACGGCTGAATCCGTATTGCAAGAATTATCGCGAGACCACCCGGTACCGAAACTGATACTCGAGCATCGGACGTTAAGTAAACTTAAGTCTACATATACCGATAAGCTCCCCCAACAAGTCAATCGGGACACTGGGCGGGTGCACACGAGCTATCATCAGGCAGTAACCGCGACTGGTCGGTTGTCATCGGCGGATCCGAATTTGCAAAATATACCCGTTCGCACTGTCGAAGGCCGCCGCATTCGACAAGCGTTCATTGCGCCGCCGACCAGATGCTTACTGGCAGCGGACTATTCGCAAATTGAACTCCGGATCATGGCGCATTTGTCGGGAGACGAAAACTTGTGCGAGGCTTTTGCAAGAGAGATCGATGTTCATCAGGCGACGGCGGCGGAGGTTTTCGGGCTTACGCCTGGCGAAGTGCCAGCTGAGAAACGCCGGGCTGCGAAGGCGATAAATTTCGGCCTGATCTACGGAATGTCGGCTTTCGGGTTGGCGCGACAATTAGGAATCGATCGCGGTGCCGCTCAACAATATATCGATCTCTATTTTGAGCGATACCCTAGTGTCAAAACCTACATGGAAGAGACCAAGGAATCAGCCCGAAAGAGAGGTTACGTGGAAACGGTTTTCGGTCGGCGATTACATCTTCCAGATATAGAGGCGCGTAATGTGCAACGGCGACAATATGCCGAACGTACGGCGATTAATGCCCCTATGCAAGGCACCGCCGCCGATATAATAAAACGGGCGATGCTCGCCGTAGATGAATGGTTCAAAACAGAAAGCGTGTCGGCGGACTTGATCATGCAGGTTCACGACGAGCTTGTCATCGAGGTGCTGGAAGATGAGGCGGAGCACATCGGGCCGGAGATAGCGCGTCTGATGTCTGAGGCAGCTGAACTGACCGTACCCTTGGTCGTTGAAGTCGGGCGGGGCGCCAATTGGGATGAGGCGCATTAAGTTGGTTACCTGCCCGATGGCCAATCACTGTGCTAACATGGATTGTCGGGCGCATAAATAGTGTAGTCGATACGGACGAATTTCCTATTGATAACGGCCTTTTATCTGCCAATCTAACCTTCCGAAAGCATTTGCGTTGCCATGCTTCTTATCCCTGCAATAGACATCAAAGACGGAAAATGCGTACGTCTGAAGCAGGGCGATATGTCGCAGGAAACGATTTATTCTGATGATCCCGTCATCCAAGCGGAAAAATGGGTTGAAGTTGGCGCAAGGCGATTACACATCGTCGATTTGAACGGGGCTTCGGACGGCCAGCCTGTAAATTCCCAGATCATTCATGAAATAGTGGATAAATTTCCTGATGTCCCAATTCAGGTTGGTGGAGGGATCCGCGATGAGGACGCGATTCAAGAATATCTGAATGCGGGTGTCAGGTACGTGATTCTGGGGACCAAGGCCGTAACGGCCCCACATTTTGTTTCGGATGTGTGTATTGAGTTTCCTGGTCATATTATCGTTGCGTTAGATGTGCGAGATGGGAAGGTTGCCATCGAGGGTTGGTCAAAATTATCTCGACATGATGCTGTGGATCTGGCGCAGCATTTCGAAATGGACGGAGTCGCCGCTATTGCTTACACAGATATTGGTCGAGACGGCATGATGAGTGGATTGAACATCAACGCAACGGTTGATTTCGCGAAAGAACTTACGGTTCCTGTGATCGCCTCAGGCGGGGTGACGAGTATTCAAGATATCAGCGCGCTCTGTGAGGTGCATTCTGAAGGAATAGACGGCGTGATTATAGGACGGGCCCTCTATGAGGGAGCACTCGATTTCTCAGAAGCGCAGAGTCTAGCCGATAAACTCTGCGCTGACCCCTCATTCTGATGGCACTAGCCAAGCGCGTGATTCCCTGCCTAGACGTAGACGCAGGACGGGTGGTCAAAGGTGTCCGCTTTGTCGACATACGAGATGCTGGGGATCCGGTCGAAATAGCACGACGTTACGACGAACAAGGTGCGGACGAACTTACGTTTCTCGACATCACGGCTAGTAGTGATGCGCGAGATACTATCGTCCATGTAGTCGAAGCGGTGGCGGAACAGGTTTTTATTCCATTGACCGTCGGTGGTGGTGTTCGCAGTGTGGACGATGTCCGTGGTTTGCTGAAGGCCGGTGCCGATAAAGTCGGGATCAATACTGCGGCCGTACAAAATCCAGGTTTGGTAGAGGAAGCGTCGGCAAAGTTTGGCTCTCAATGCATTGTCGTCGCGATCGATGCTCGATCTGTGACGGACAGTAAAGACCTTTGGGAGGTCTATACCCACGGAGGACGGAAGGCGACGGGTATTAACGCTGTGGAATGGGCTGCTCGCATGAGTGCCGCTGGCGCTGGAGAAATCTTACTGACAAGTATGGATCGCGATGGTACACGTGATGGCTACGACGTGGCTTTGACCCGGGCTGTGGCCGAAGCTGTGACGGTCCCGGTCGTTGCTTCTGGTGGGGTCGGGGTATTGCAACACCTTGTTGACGGAATACTACGCGGTTATGCCGACGCGGTACTCGCTGCAAGTATTTTCCACTTTGGAGAACATACCGTAGAAGAAGCAAAATTATGCATGGCCGACGCTGGAATCGAGGTAAGGTTATGAGCTGGGGCGATGAAATTAGTTGGAATGAAGAAGGCTTGATCCCGGCAGTGGCGCAAGATGTAGCAACCGGTCGAGTTCTAACCTTAGCTTGGATGAATCGAGATGCATTGAAAGCCAGTGTAGAAGAAGGACGTGCAGTTTACTGGTCGCGTTCACGGGCAAAGTTATGGCGGAAAGGCGAAGAGTCAGGGCACATTCAGACGATCAAGGAAGTCAGGATTGATTGCGACGCGGACGCGATTTTGCTGTTGGTGGACCAAGTCGGCGGGATCGCATGCCATACAGGACATGAACGGTGCTTTTATCGTGTACTTGAAGATGGCTGTTGGAACACCACTGACCCAGTGTTGCGAAGACCTACAGATATTTACGGTGAGTTTGATTCGAAGTCGGAGGACTTTAAGTGAACGATGTGTTAGAGCGAATCTCTAATTTGATCGAGGAACGGAAGGAGGCTTCGCCTGAGCGATCCTATGTAGCTGGCCTATTTCAGGATGGTATTGACCGCATCCTGAAGAAAATCGGTGAAGAGGCTAGCGAGACAATCATAGCGGGAAAATCCGGTGACAAACGGCAAATTGTGTACGAGACGGCAGATTTGTGGTTTCATTCAATAATATTGCTGAAATTCAGCGACATAGAAATCGATGAGGTGTTCAAGGAACTTGATAGACGTTTCGGGATTTCTGGACTGGAGGAAAAGGCTAAGCGGAAGCGTAAGCGCAAGCCGTCATAACTTTGGAAGCTGCGCAGCAACCGACTGGAGGTGACAGATGTCATTTGGGATTAAAGAACTGGTAGTAATATTAATAATCGTAATGCTCATGTTCGGCACCAAGAAGATTAAGGGTGTCGGATCCGACGTGGGTGGTTGGATACGCGATTTTCGCAAAGCCATGAAAGAAGAACCCAAAAAAGTAGACGACGAAAATGCGAGCGAAGAGGATGGACGCGTTCTCGAGGGAGAGGCACACGCCGAGAAAGAGCAAGTTTGAGAAAGAACGAGTCTGACGGTTCTACCTCATGTTTGACATCGGGTTTTGGGAAGTAGGCCTGATTGCCATCGTCGCGCTTTTGGTGGTCGGCCCGGAACGCTTACCGACTATGATTCGTGTCGTGGGCCAATGGGTGGGGCGAGGCCAACGCTTGGCGCGAGAATTGCGGGCCGAGTTAAACCGAGAGGCGATATCTCTGGAGTTCAAAGAGGCCAACGAGAAGTTCCGCGCGGAAGATAAAGTACTGAAAGGGCTTGTACAAAATTCTCCGTCCCTAGAGCCCGATGAAACACCGGAGGATAAGGCCTAATCACCCCATGGTGCACTGCTAGTGCCCCCTAACTAGGCTCCTCTAGATGTCTTCGAAAGAGTTGGAAAACCAGACGCAGGGGGACGACGGTCCGGATACGACCCAGCAGAGCTTCATCTCTCATTTAATCGAATTACGTACTCGCCTTCTACGTGCGTTAGCTTTTGTTTTTTTAGTACTTTTAGCTCTTATGCCGTTTGCCAATGAGCTGTATCTGTGGCTAGCGGAACCCCTACTAGTGCATATGCCTGGTTCCTCCAGCATGATAGCGACCGAAGTCGCTTCACCTTTTCTGGCTCCATTCAAGTTGGCGTTATTCGTCGCATTTTTTATATCGGCACCGTTTTGTTTTTATCAAGCTTGGGCTTTTGTGGCGCCCGGGTTGTATCTTAAGGAAAAGCGTCTGGCATTACCGCTACTGGTCTCGAGCACGCTACTGTTTTATTCGGGCACAGCTTTCGCCTATTACGCAGTGTTCCCGCTGGTATTTAAATTCTTCACCGCAGCAGGACCCGAGGGCGTGGCGATCATGACAGACATTAATAGTTACCTCAGTTTTGTGTTGGCGCTATTTTTTGGCTTTGGAATTGCTTTTGAAGTGCCGGTAGCGACTTACCTGGTAGTTCGCACTGGCATTTCGTCCGTCGAATCTCTGAGGGTAAAAAGGCCCTACATCATTGTTGGATCTTTTACCCTCGGTATGATCCTGACCCCTCCCGATCTTATCTCCCAGATATTGCTGGCTCTCCCTATCTGGATCCTGTACGAAATTGCATTGATTCTCTGCCGTTACACGATCAGCACCGATGATGACCTACAAGAACAGGATAAAACGGATGCGGGCGATTCGTCTGATTCAGAATAATATTAGCTTTATGTTTTGGTTACCCTATCTTTTCGACACCCGAATTGCTGCCAATCACTAAGACGTCGGCTGGCCGACGCGCAAAAAGGCCGTTAGCTACGATGCCCGGGATCTGATTTAGTTTCTCTTCAAGCTTAACGGGTTCGGTGATACGAAGATTGTGGACATCCAGGATGTAATTCCCGTTGTCGGTTACAAACTCACGTCGCCATTCTGGCATCCCGCCAAGTTTCACTAGCTCTCGCGCCACGTAACTACGCGCCATAGGGATCACTTCGATCGGAAGGGGGAACCCCCCGAGTGTCCTCACCAATTTTGAATCGTCCATGATGCACACGAATCTGCGGCTTGCTTGTGCTACGATTTTCTCACGTGTGAGTGCTCCGCCTCCCCCTTTAATTAAGTGAAGGTGACGGGTAGCCTCATCCGCTCCGTCGATGTAAACGGACAGTTCATGCGTAGAATTAAGTTCAATCAAGGGAATGTTATGTCCGCGCAACCGATCAGCAGATTCCTCCGAACTGGCCACTGCTCCGTCAATGCGGGTGTGAAGACGCGCCAGTTCGTCGATAAAGTAATTGGCCGTGCTCCCAGTTCCTACGCCAATTACCGTGTCCTCCTCGACGAACTCCATGGCTGCACGAGCCGCTGCTTGCTTCTTTTCGTCTTGGGAGTTCACAATCGAATCCGACCCTTTAATACCCTGCATGAACAAGTAGCACTATTTTAGCAGGGTGGATGGCAGCTGTTTCATTGCCGCCCGAATACCGGGCACGAGGTAGGCGTAGTCCGGCCCGACAGCCCTAGAAGTGGGTGCGCAATTGAAGGCTACTGCTAAAAGCAGCAACTATAATTTGTCCGAAAATGGGATGAAAAAATGGGAACGACGAGACGGAAATCGATTTTAGTCCTTCGCCCCGATTATGACGAAATCAATCGCATCTCGCGTGTTGCGGGACGGACAATAACTGAACAGTTACATTTGATTCTCGATTCATGGAAGAAAGAAAATTTCACGGAAGAAACGCAATACGCTGTTGAGGCTGTGAATCCGCTCGCGGTGAGGGCAACCGAACATTTGGAGGCGTTACGGCGTGCCGTATGTGAGGGGATGTTGAGTCTCGAAAAACTCGGTTTAAACACTGGTACCTCTGGGAATCTGAGTGTGCGTACCGATGATGGTTTTCTTATCACCCCAAGCGGGTTCAAACCGGTAGCTATAACTCCCGAGAAAGTGGTGCAGCTAGATTCGTTGACTGTACAAAATGAACAAAGAATAAAACCTTCGAGCGAATGGCGATTCCATAAGGATATTTACGCAGCCCGCATGGACATTAATGCGGTCGTGCACGTGCATTCGACAAATGCAACTGCTCTTGCATGCCAACGGCGCTCGATACCGCCGTTTCATTACATGGTGGCCGTGGCGGGCGGAAATTCGATCCGATGCGCGCCATATGCGGCTTTTGGTACACCAACCTTATCGGACGGCATTCTCAGGTCACTCGACGACAGACGGGCCTGCTTGATGGCGAACCACGGTATGGTCGCGTTGGGCGAATCGATTGAGGTAGCCATCGATCTCGCAGTTGAAGTAGAGGAATTAGCACGGCAGTATGCGCATGCACGCATAGGCGGGGAACCAATATTGTTAAGTGAGTCTGAAATGGCCGAAGTTTTACAAAAATTTGAAGAGTACGGAACACGCGGTGGTTAAATCGAAAAAACAGCCGGCGGCCGTAGAGGAATTCAAGCAACGGCCGTTATTACATCTTGCCTTTCCGGTCAGTAATCTAGAGGCAACACGGAATTTTTATGTCGATATTCTGGGATGCTCTGTGGGCAGGTGCGATGAGGAATGGATCGATTTTGATTTCTTCGGGTATCAGATAACTGCTCACCTTGTCGATTACTCCCCAATAGTTAGTTCCAACGCCGTAAGTGGGCATGGCGTTCCAGTGCCACACTTCGGTCTCATTATGAGTTGGGAAGATTGGCATCGCGCTGTGGATCATATGAATTACATCGGAGTCGCTTTTCGCGTCACGCCACATATCAGGTTCAAGGGTGCACCAGCCGAACAAGCGACGTTTTTCCTAGAAGATCCAACCGGCAACTGCCTTGAATTCAAAGCGTTCAAGGATCCAAAAGCGGTATTTTTAGCTATCTAATCAAGTCGAAAAAAATAATTCCCTTAACTTACCTCCGGGGTCGGAGGCGCGCATAAATGTTTCGCCAATCAGGAAAGCATTTACGCCGTGGTTCCGAATGTATTCGACCTCCGTTCGGGAAGATATTCCGGATTCTGTGACGACAAAACGATCTTTGGGAATGTCGTTAAGAAGTTCAATGGTTGTCTCTATATCGGTAGAGAAACGCTTTAGATCGCGATTATTGATGCCGATCAAGGGAACTTCTAATTCAAGTGCCCGTTTAAGCTCAGAGCGATCGTGGACTTCAATGAGTATATCCATGCCGAGTTCAGTGGCGACACCAGAAAATTCTCGAAGGGCAGCATCATCTAGGCACGAGACGATCAGAAGGATGCAGTCCGCACCCAATGCCCGCGCTTCAAATAGCTGGTAGACGTCGATAGTGAAATCTTTCCGAATAACGGGCAGCGTACATCTTTCTCGAGCCACGACCAGATGCTCATCAGATCCTTGGAAATAATGCTCATCCGTTAACACCGAGAGACAAGCTGCCCCGCCGCGTTGGTAACTCATTGCAATAGAAGCCGGGTCGTAGTCGTCGCGAATCAGTCCTTTACTTGGGGAGGCTTTTTTGCATTCAGCGATTACGGCCGGCTCTCCTGCGGTCACGCGTTTCTCCAGCTCGACTAGAAATCCGCGTGGTGGAGAAGCAAGTTTGCAGGCCGCCTCAACCTCTCCTAGCGGGCGGGCGAATTTCCGCCTCGAAACTTCCATTTCCTTATGGTGAATGATTTCGTCCAGAATGTTAGACATTGTGTGAAACGCTCACACGGAACGAGTGAAATCGACGAACCGATTAAGAGTGTCTTGGGCCCCTCCGTTAGCAATGACCTCTCTGGCCCGGGCGACCCCATCCGTTAGATTTGCTGTTAGGTCACCTAGATAAATCGCAGCTCCAGCGTTAATGGCCACGATGTCGAGAGCCGGACCAGGAGTGTCGTCAAATACCTTCAGTATGACGTCTAGGCTAGTCTTAGCATCGTCGACACTGAGCCCATCTAATGATTGGTTTACGATACCGCAATCAATTGGGGTTATCTCGAATGACTGGATCGAGCCGTCACGTAGTTCGGAGGCATAGGTTTTGCTGCCGATGCTGATTTCATCCATTCCGTCATTTGCACAAACTACCAAAGCCCGTTCAGCACCTAAACGTCGTAACACTGTTGCAATGATCGGTACCCATATCTTGTCGAAAACTCCAACAATCTGAATCGTCGCCCCCGCCGGATTCGTTAGAGGCCCGAGGAGGTTGAACAAAGTGCGTGTGCCGAGTTCACGACGCGGTCCAATGGCGTGACGCATTGCTCCGTGATGCGCTGGGGCAAACATAAAACCGACACCAGTCTCCTCGATGCACGCCGCAACTTGTTGAGGATTCAAATCGACTCGCGCCCCGGCAGCCTCAAGTACGTCCGCACTGCCGCTGCCGCTTGACGTGGCCCGATTACCATGTTTTGCAACGTAACCCCCTGCCGACGCTACCACGAAGGCGCTTGCGGTCGAAATGTTGAACGTGCTGAGTCCGTCGCCCCCGGTTCCACAGGTATCTATCAACGGGTGGCTGGTGACCTGTACGGGCTTTGCCCATTTACGCATAACGGTCGCGGCGGCAGCAATTTCGTCTACTGTTTCACCTTTCATACGCAGACCGACCAAAAGTCCGGCGATTTGGGCCTGAGTGGCGTCGCCGCCCATAATTGCGTGCATTACGTCATACATATCCTCGAAGCTAAGATCGTGTCCATTTACGATCGCATTAATGGCTGTTTGTACGTCCATCCAAGATCAAGCTAAATGCGTGAAGAAGTTAGTTAGGATTTGGTGACCAAAAGTTGTCAAGATAGACTCTGGATGAAACTGTACACCGTGTACGGGTTGGGTCTTGTGCTGTACACCCATTATTTCGTCAAATTCGCCGTCGGCGTTAACTGTCCAAGCAGTGACCTCAAGGCATCGAGGGAGGGTATCCCGCTCCGCGACGAGAGAATGGTAACGCGTAGCAATAAATGGATTGTCGACGCCTTGGAATACTCCTTCGCCATTATGGTGTATTTCAGAGGTTTTTCCATGCATAACGCGCCGTGCATGAACGATTGACCCACCGTAAGCGTAAGCGATGCTCTGATGGCCGAGACAAACTCCTAAGATTGGTATCTCTCCGGAAAATGTCTGCACAACCTCAACCGAAATCCCAGCTTCTAGTGGGGTGCAAGGGCCGGGAGATATGATGATGAATTTTGGTGGGGCGGAACGGATATTCGACACACTGGTCTCATCGTTGCGAACAACCTTTACTTCTTGGCCCAGCTCGCCGCAGTATTGAACCAAGTTATACGTGAATGAGTCATAATTATCGATCATCAAGATCATTTCTAAATCTAATTCGTCGCTAGATTTGCTTTGTCGATCGCTTCACGCATAGCGAAGATGGTCCCGTCGTAATCTGTATTTCCGAAAATAGCGGATCCGGCCACAAAAGTGTCGGCGCCAGCCATCGCAATTTCTCCGATATTATCGATTGTCACACCACCATCTATTTCTAGTCGTATAGGTAATCCGGAATCATCAATTATTCGACGAACTCGACGAAGTTTTTCTAGCGAGGTGGGAATGAAAGACTGGCCTCCAAATCCTGGATTGACTGACATGAGCAAGATCATGTCCACTTTGTCAAGGACGTAATCCAGAAAACTCAGAGGTGTGGCCGGATTGAAGACCAAACCTGATCGACAGCCCGAATCACGGATCTGATTCAGACTTCGGTCAATATGCTCACTTGCTTCAGGGTGAAACGTGATGAAATCCGCACCGGCTTCGGCGAAATCTCTGATCAATCGGTCAACGGGTGTCACCATCAGATGCACATCAATGGGTGCCTTAACGCCGTAATCACGTAGGGCGTGGCACACTAGTGGCCCTACCGTAAGATTGGGGACGTAGTGATTGTCCATGACGTCGAAGTGAATCAGATCAGCCCCTGCAGCGAGTACTGCGTCAACCTCTTCCCCTAGACGTGCAAAGTCCGCGGATAGAATTGAAGGGGCGATAAAAGGATCAAGTTTCATGTGCCTAATTCCTGCATCAGGCGCAATGCACGCTGTTTTCAGACTAGTATTCGGTGCGCGCGCACTCTACCTGATCCAGAACAACGATGCACCTGCCAAGGGTGATAGGACCCTGATTACTGTCGAGTTGCGGCGTGTCGATGCCTGATTTTCTGGATCCTGGCCTTTGTGAGGCCCAAGGATGTACCGTCGTTATAGTCGTCTGCTTTGAGACAAATTTTGTATCGAGGTAACGATGGGGTTAGTGGGCCGAAAACGTTGATGTTTCGGTGGATAGTAGAAGAATCATTCTTTCGTATTCACTATATTTCGGGGTCTGATCCTTGGTGGAGGATTTTATATCGGACGCAGTTACGATGAGAGCGTCTAGGACGTTATCAGGAAGCATCTAAAGAGTCCTCGATTTGCTCTAGAAAAGCCGTAATAAGTGTTCGGGTGTCGCCGATATCCTCATTAAGAACTCCATGCCGGCCTGACTCAATCCAATGTAACTTTTTAACCTGAGATTTTATTTTTTCGTAAATGATGGTCGCGCCATGAGGGTCAACGACCTTATCTCGGTCCGCCTGAATAATGCACACCGGAGAGTTAATGTTTCCCAAAACCGAATCGAGGTGATTTGTCAATCGAGTCAACTCATAAAGGCCACGAAGCGGCATGTTGCGGTAATTTATTAGCGGATGCTCCGATTCATTCGGTCTGAAGGGCATAACTCCCTCATATGTGGATAACCACCGAATAATCCTGTTAGCTCCATGCAGAAAGGGCACAAACTTCATGTTCTTGTTGCGGAATTTTACGGGTGGGCAAACGACCACAGTACCCGCAAGTCGAGCCGGCCGCTCGGCGGCCGCCACAAGTCCGAGGCTTGCGCCTGTCGAGAATCCAACAATAACGTACCTACCTACGAAGGCCTCGATAATCCGTCGCCCTTTATCGACCGTGGTCATCCAGTCGTCCCACGCTCTATCCCTGAGATCCCAAGGGGAGGTTCCGTGGCCTTTGAGGCGGACCCCACAGGTTATATAGCCGAGTTTATACAGTTGTTGTCCAAAGTCCCTGAGTTCCGCCGGTGAGGCCAGAAAACCATGGACTAGTACTACGCCGACGGTTTTGGGATTATTCGGTACATGCAAAAATGGGGCCGGGTCGGCGGTGGCGGTTTCTCGCGAGTTAATCTCGAAGTGTTTAGGTTTGCTGTAAAGTGCTTTGTCCCATTCGAGTGCCTTAAGTTCATCGTCGAAGAGTTCGTGTCCCATTTCCCGTTGAGACGGCGCACCGGCTTTGGTCACCACTGCATGTATCACCGCCTCTACGGCAGATAGGGGACCGACCTCATTGGCATATACCTCTATAGGGTTCTCGAGCCTTATTTCGTCGAAGTGATGTTCTTCGATAAGTTTGCGCTTGAGTATCAAGCTACTGTGGGTTCGCATGATTAGGCCGGCATTTTGTGCCGACTCAAGAAATTGACCCAAAACAGTTGGGGCTGTCTCAAGGATGTCCTGATAACGGCCGGGGTCACACAAATCCCTATGTAGTCGTATCTCCCGGTGAGCCTGTAACCGTTTCACCGCAAGGTACAGGTGCTCTCTGAAGCGACTTTCTTTTATTACCGTCAATCCCTCCTCTGCCAATCGCAATAGAATTTTAGAGGCCAAATGTGAAAGATTAACTGTCACGGTCTGGTAGATATCCTGCATATAGCGGTCTCGTAGCCTGGTAATAGCGAGCCGTATGCCGTTAGTCGCTGTTCTGCGTAGCAGCCGTTTTCGCAAGTAGTCGGGATCGAAGATCGAATGTAAGTCCGGAAGATTGCGGGCGAAAACTTTGAATAGACTTCTGTGTATCCACGACGATTGATCTTTCACGACTATGTTGTGACCGAGATTAATGTCCATATCTGTGGGTTTCAGAAGAATGTTACCCTCAACGATCAGTTCTTCTATAGTGCGTATACTCAGATCTCCGGGTAGCAGTTCTGCGCAGCGATGCAGAATGTTGTCGTCAACACGAAGTGGATAAAAAGTGATACTGGCCGGGACTAAACTTATCGGTCGCGCTGCTGTTTCGAGTAGTTCTTCAACCCCACTTAAACCTAGTTGCTCAGCCCAGGCTTCTAATTTCCCTTGGTCGTCGATTCGTGCACGAAACAGTACGGCAAGTTTGAATATCTGTAGACCGATGGCGAGACGGGCGGCGCCGGTGTGATGCTTACGCCGTTCGTTCGCACTGCGTGAGAATACGGAGTAACCTCCTTGTTTATTGATTACCTTGCGATCTTTCACCATGCCCCCTTCGGGGAAGATCACGATTTTTCGCCCACGCAGAATATCTGTAGCGAGCAACTCCATTAGATTAGGGTGATCATTCGGAACCACTCCGAGGTCGCGTAGAACCTCGGCGATTTTGTCATTGCCGGAGAAAAACTCAGCAGCGGCGATCGAACGGCAGAACTCTCCAGTTTCTTTATAAATCAAGTATTGCGGGATGAAAGTTTCAACGCGAGAAAAATGGTTGAAGAGGAAAATACTTCCTTCAGAGATCTGGCTAGCCGCGTGGTGCATTTTGATACGCATCCCGAGGACTCTTTTGACTTGATCGAACATGCGAGCGCACCAATCGTAGGTTTGTTGATCAAGGTCAAAATATCTTTCCATTTTGGAGTTAACGGTCCACTGATCTATACATTTAGGCTATTAGAAGGTTTGTCTAGTTTCAGTTTGGTCCGGAAGAATGCCGGGCTATGGCCCAGTTAACATGTTCCCGAACTAGTGCAGAAGGGTGTTGCCGCCGATGATGTAAGGCCGCCGAAACCTCTTTGCTCCGTGGGGCATTCCCGAGCGCTACCGCTATATTGCGGAGCCATTGTTCATGGGAGATCCGGCGTATCGCGGAGCCCCGTGACATGGCCTCGAACGCCGACGCGTCCATATTGATCAAATCGATTAGGTTTGCTGTGTCGAGTTTATGTCGCGGGGAAAAATCTTTGACGGCTGAAATTTTGGCGTAGCGGTTCCAAGGGCACACGAGTTGACAATCGTCGCAACCGAATATCCGATTTCCTATCAGTGGCCTCAACGGCTCCGGTATACTGCCTCGGTACTCGATGGTTAGATAGGAAATGCAACGCCTGGCATCTAATCGATAAGGAGCTAGAATGGCTTGAGTGGGGCAGACATCAATACACAGGCTACACGAGCCACAATGCTCGCCTTCCGAGGCCTCTTGAGCCTTAAGAGGAAGATCTGTAAAGAGTTCGCCTAAGAAAAATAACGAGCCTTCGTGACGGGCTATAAGATTCGTGTGTTTTCCAATCCAGCCGAGTCCCGCATTGCGCGCAAGCGCACGTTCTAAAACCGGCGCGCTGTCCGTAAATACTCTATAGCCGAAGGGGCCGATGAGACCTTCGATCCGGCGCGCTAATTGTTTCAGGCGAGAACGCAGTGTCTTGTGGTAATCGCGGCCTAAGGCGTATCGGGAAATATAAGCAGCGCGCGGATCGTTAAGTGTCGCCATAGCTCTCTCTATGGTTTGTGGCATGTAATCCATTCGAAGGGAAATGATGGATAGAGTGCCCGGCACGAGCAGGCCAGGTTGCTGGCGGTTTTTAAGGCCACGTTCCATGTACGACATCTCGCCGTGAAAACCGGCCTCTAACCAAGCCTTCAGACGATTAGAGTCATCGCCTATGTTGATTTTTGCCACAGCGGCCTCTTGGAAACCAAGTTCGTGTGCCCACTGCTGAATGGATTTGCTAATCTCTTCGAGGTTCGGTGGTGCAATGTTCGTTCGCAAGCTGTGCATTGTCATCGGGGAACCTCACGGATTTGGGACCTCTCCGAAGAAATCACGGAAATTCTCACCCTGAGGCACCCGTTCCGAATTCCTATCGAATTTCCCTTTTCGTTCACGGTTTGTCTCGGTATAGGGTGCGCTACTCAATAAGTGGCGATAACAACAAAATTCGTGGCGTAATCTAATCAAATCGAGCAGCGATGTCGCCAATCGGTACTCCCGGTTAGCTTCCGCTCGGGCAGGGTACCCTAATTTTAAAGAGTAGTGAGGACTTCGAGGCCAGTCGTTATTCCGACGGATTGTCCCTGGTCTTGTCCGAGGCTGTGGGTGAAGTGGAAATATTCTCGTAAATAGAACAACATGGAATAAAGTATACGCCTGCGATGAATTAACTATTCGCGTTCTAAAATAGGTTGCGACACCACAATGCTTGAATTTGTCAGTAACTGGTACCAACGCCATTTTTCCCACCCACAGGCCGTCTTACTGGTGGTAATCTTCTTCGTTGGTCTGGTTTTAATCTTGTTTTTTGGTGGGATGCTTGCCCCTGTGCTGGCTGCGTTGGTGATTGCCTATCTGCTTGAAGGCTCCGTCGCCTATCTAGAAAACCATCGACTTAGTCGGATCGTCGCGGTGGTAATAGTGTTTACGTTATTCGTGACCGTTCTGGCTTTTCTCGTCGTTGGACTCGCGCCAGTCGTATCGCGCCAAGTTACGAACTTTGTTCATGATCTACCCCGCATGGTGTCGCAAGGAAGGGAACTGCTATTGCGCTTACCGGAGATGTATCCTGATTTTGTAACCGCGGCACAAATTGACGAAGTGATCACCACCATCCGAAACGGAATAAGTGATGCCGGACAAAGTGCGCTGTCGCTCTCTCTAGCATCTATTTCCGTGATGATCACGTTATTGGTATATCTAATTCTTGGTCCCGTTTTGGTCTTTTTTTTCTTGAAAGATAAGATTCAACTGGTCGGTTGGCTTTCCAGCTATTTGCCGAACGAGCGTAGGGTGTTGATTGAAGTCTGGCAGGATGTTGATGCCCAAATCGGTAACTACGTCCGAGGAAAAGTATATGAAATATTTATCGTTGGTTCGGTAACATATAGTTCGTTCGCCCTACTGGGGCTCTCATATGCGCCGATGCTGGCAGTCTTAACTGGACTTTCTGTGGTTATTCCCTATATCGGGGCTGCAGTGATAACGCTTCCTGTCGCTGTAGCTGCTTACATTGAATTTGGCTGGGGCGCCGGTTTCATTTGGATTATGCTCACCTATGCGGTAATCCAGGCATTAGATGGGAATTTGCTCGTGCCTTTGCTGTTCTCTGATGTTGTGAATTTACACCCGATCGCAATTATCGCCGCGGTATTGGTATTTGGGGGTATATGGGGCTTTTGGGGCGTTTTCTTTGCAATTCCGCTTGCAACGCTCGTTAAATCGTTATTGGAAGCGTGGCCGAGTCGCCCTGAGATGGAGGCCGATATAGCGGGGTGATTGTGGCTCAGGTTCTCGATTTCCTGCGTGCGCCGTCCAAAAGCCGTTTCTAGATCTGCGGTACGACGACTATGTGGCAGTGGTTCTGTGCCCGATGGTTCCCCGTTGGAAGTCGTGAATAATGCTCTGAAATTACCCAAGCCCAGCCGTAGATGATAGGGCCTGTCCTAGCTGAGCCAACGTTAATTCCGGGCGGCCGTGAAGTTCAGCAGCGTTGTGCTTTGACGCAATGTATGTTCGCAAGAGCTATTTAACTGGCTCCATGACGGCGTCCAGATTAAGTTGATCGCAGAAATCTATAAATTCGTTTCGTATTGTGGCGATAGAGATGTTAATTGGAATACTCAACGTCATGTGTAATGAAAACATCTGGGTCCCAGTATGCGTAGCAGTATAGTTTCCAGAGTACAAATCTTCGATATTGATTTTTCGGTGTATGAAAAATTGCACAATCTGATGGACAAGACCGACCTGATCAACAGCCACGACTTCGATGGCGTATGGCATAAGTTCGCGCCGGGATTCACGAGTGCTGGTGCGTTGAACTAAAAAATTTATGTCTAGTTTCTCCTCCAATCGGGTAAGTAGAGGTTCGATTTTTGCGATAGCGTCCCATGTGCCCGATAACAACATTATGATTGCGCACCGATCGCCGATCACCGACATGCGCGACTCGGTTATATTGCAACCGCACTCCCGTATAGCTTTGAGGAGCGGTTCTAGGAGGTCGGCGCGATTCGCGCCAATCGCGGAAATAGCAAGGAAATTCTGCATTTAAGGGTAGCGTCCCAACGACCAGTTCTACTTGGCAAGATTCCTCGAATTGTGCACGGAGTATCAGTTCGGTCGCAAGTATAAAGGACAAACGCCCTTCATGCCTTGTTCTAACTCCACGAAGAAGTTAGCATAAGCAATTGTTTTAATGGGTTTTCACTGGGCGTTTTTATGTCGGAACTTCGCGGTAGTTTCGTCGCACTCGTATCGCCGATGGTTGCCGGCCACGGGCCCGAGACCGCTTTGGATGACGATGGGTTTGCGCGTTTGGTGGAATTCCACTTGAGTAGTGGTAGTGATGGGATTGTAGCCGTTGGAACTACCGGTGAATCGGCAACGTTAACGGAAGATGAGCATTGTCACGCGATCAAAACCGTTGTCGACCTAGTTGGAGGTCGTATACCGGTAATTGCCGGGACAGGGGCGAATTCAACTCACGAGGCTATACGTTTAACGCGGTGTGCGGAAAGAGCGGGAGCGGACGCCTGTTTGTTGGTGACGCCATATTACAACAAACCCACTCAGGAGGGCCTGTATCTGCACCACAAGGCGATCGCCGATGCGGTGGCTATCCCTCAGATCCTATATAACGTCCCGGGTCGAACTGCCTGTGATATGACGCCGGAAACCGTAGGGCGCTTGTCTGCTGTGCCAAATATCGTAGGCATCAAAGAAGCGACAGGCGATATAATGCGCGTAGCTAAGATACGCCAGCTTGCCCCAGACGACTTCATACTGTTGAGTGGTGATGATGCCACTGCTTGTGATTTCATGTTGGCTGGCGGTGATGGCGTTATTTCAGTTACCGCTAACGTTTCGCCAAAAGCCATGCGAACCTTATGTGCCGAAGCGAGAAAGGCTAACACTCTGATAGCCCATGAAATCGATAGCTGCTTGCAAGCGTTGCATAGAGATCTCTTTCTTGAATCGAATCCAATACCCGTAAAATGGGCGGTGCATGAGTTGGGGCTAATCGATGTCGGGATCAGACTTCCTCTCACTTGGTTGTCGGAAAAGTATCAAACTCGAGTACGAGACGCTATGAGTAACGCCGAGGAAGTAAAGTAAATATGAACTCAGCGGAGCGTGAAGAGTTTGGGCTAGGAATGCCGCTTAAAGCATGCTTGATTGTTTTCGGGATAGCAGTCATCGTTGAAATTGGTGGTTGCGCATTTTTTCCGAAACTCGACAAAGTTATGCCAGATAGTCGCAAGGCTTATCAGAAAAGTATTACGCTCCCCGATCTTGAAGTGCCACCTGATCTCACCACGGACGCGATTCAGGATCGCCTAACAATCCCGGAACCCGGCGAAACCGCGCGCTACTCTGATTTTCAAGAGCGGCGAGCTGATAAACACCGGGAAGATCAGGTGGAAAAAGCTCAGACTGCAGCTATTCATCTGCTGGATAACGAGCATGTCTTGGCTGTGGACGGCGCGATAGTGCAAGTATGGCCCCAGTTGCAAATGTTTTGGCAGAACCTGGGCTACAGCTTGGAATTGGATGACGTCGAATTGGGCGTTATAGAGACGGCATGGGCGGAAAACGAACGTGAACTGGAACGTGACCGCTTCAAAGTCTTTGCCGAACCGGGCCAAGAGACAGGGACTACGGTGCTGTACATCTCACATGAAGGTGAATCACTGGCGTCGGAGGGTGAGGAGCTCATGTGGCAGCGGCGTCCTCGAAATGTTGAGTATGAACGGTTATTCGTTGACCGACTGCAAGAACATTTAACAGACTCGCCCGTCTTCGGGTTAGCGGGGGCGGACGACGACGATGAACCGGCTCTGGTTGCCCTAGCTGAAATAGAAGAAGTTGAGCCGGCGCCATATTCAGAAACAGATACAAGGGCAGTGGCAACCTTACGGGATTCTATGGCCTCGCCATCTGCCTCACAGGCGACAGAACCCGGTCAAGCTGAACTCGTGAGTGTGGGGGGCGGAAAAGTTTATCTTACCGTGGCACAGGAATTTCCGGCCGCATGGAAGGCCACTGGTCGGGCTCTGGAAAAAGCGGGCGTAGACGTGAAGGATTCCGACAAGGGACGTGGCGTTTATTTTGTTGAGGTTTCGCAGAAGACTGATGAACAAATGGAACCCAAGATGTGGAAGAAACTTAAATTCTGGGGTCGCGCCGGCGGTGCAGAACTTCAGGTGAGTTTAACGGGTGTCGGAGAGAAAACCGAAGTTGTCGTACTTAACAAAGATGGACGTTGGGAGACGGGTGATGAAGCCGGAGAGCTACTTTCGATGCTTCATAATGCTTTAAACAGCGCCCGCATCTAAGCTTAGTTTAAACCTGCGGACGCAAGGATCCATATATAGCCGGGATAGACGTACAACTCGGCAAGCCTCGATCCGACCGCTTGTTAAAGCGATCAAGACCGATATGGCTACAACCTTATCCGGGGACCGATCGAGATTCCTTTCGACGGGCACGCTTGTCCTGTCCACAAGACTGACGAGAGATATTTTATTTGCGGTGTTTGGCGTGGCTTATTAGCCGTCGGCGTTTAGCAGTTTGTCGTCGGCTAAGCTGATTGCGTCGACCAGAGAATGGATTTTCTCCCTGTCGAAATTCAACTCGCACCGGGGTTCCGACCAGATTTAGCTCGGTTCGAAAATAATTGGTGAGGAAACGTTTGTATGCATTGGGGATAGCTCTAACTTGATTTCCATGAATCACGATCGTCGGCGGATTCTTTCCTCCCAGATGCGCAAATCTAAGTTTGATCCGACGTCCTCGCACCAATGGTGGCTGATGCATTGCGACTGCCGCCTCAAGAAGGGTCGAAAGCTGGTTGGTTTTTGGCTCAACGAATGCAGATCGCCACGCGGCTTTAATACAGGGGAATAGGTCTCCTACGCCACTCCCGTGCAGTGCGGAAATGCAACGCACTCGCACGTAATTGACAAATTTTAAACGACGGTCAAGGTCTCGCCGTATCTGGAAACGACGGTCTGTGGAAAGCCCATCCCATTTGTTGACAACAATTACAAGTGCACGACCACTATTAACAATTAGACCCAATAGGTTCATATCCTGATCAGTGATCGAATCGCGGGCATCAATCACCATTAACGCGATATGGGCGCGATCAAGTGTCTGCAAGGCCTGAACAGCGCTAAATTTCTCGGCAATATTGTGGACCCGGCTCTTGCGTCTCAAGCCTGCCGTATCGATAACAGTGTACGGAACCCCATTGCGTTCGAATTCCGTGTCGATGCTGTCACGGGTAGTACCAGGCTCGTCGTATGTGATCATGCGGTGCTCACCTAAAAACTGGTTCACTAGTGTAGATTTACCTACATTCGGGCGTCCTATTACGGCGACGCAGATACGATTAGTTACTTTGTTAATTTCGTAATCTTCGGCTTTTAGCCAAGATGCAGTCACAGCACCTACCAGAGTCGTTACGCCGTCGCCTTGTTTCGCCGATATCGCATGTACCTGGGTGCTGCCCAGTTCTGCAAATTCGGCGGCTGCGATATCGGGGTCTAACCCTTCCGTCTTGTTGACCGCCAGAAAAGTTGGGGTCCCGTTGCCCCGCAGGTGATCAAAGAGGTATACATCGTTCGTACTGATTCCAGCTCGTCCGTCGACTAGAAGAATCGCGGCGTCGCAGTTATATGCCGTGTTCAATGCTTGTTCCGCGACCAGCGCACCCAGCTGATCTTCAGAAGCGGAGTCAACTCCACCCGTATCGATAACAATATAGCCGGCTGGTCCGATTTGGCCGATTCCGACTTGTAAGTCGCGGGTAAGCCCAGGGACGTCCGCAACCAATGCGTCTCGTGTGCGCGTCAGTCGGTTGAAAAGAGTGGATTTCCCTACGTTGGGACGCCCCACGATCGCAACGGTCGGTTTGTTTTGTGAAGGAAAAGGTGTCGTCATGACCGAAACGGCGCTGAACCGCTTTATAGGTTGGACGTCCTCACTGAATTCTCATGGCTTTAAGGCGGCCTGTGGATGAATAGCTCAACAACACGGTTCCCGCGTCGATCGCCGGTGTGATAATTCGGCCACCGTCGATCTTAACGCGAAAAGCAAAATCCCCAGTACTCGCGTCTAGCCAGTGCATATACCCTTTAAAGTCGCCCACAACAATATATCCATTGAAGTAACTGGGTCCGCTAACGAGGCGATGAGAAAGGCCTTCTTGCTTCCATATCGAAGCGCCGGAAAGTCGGTCCAGCGCCCACACGGAACCATATTCGTCGGTGATATACACCCGGTCCTCGCCCACTGCTAACTCGCTATAAGTCGAGATATCTCGCGTCCATTCAATCTGGCCGTCAAGCACCGATATGGCTGCTACGCCGCCCTGAAAGCTTGCCGCGTAAACGGTATTACCTATGACAACTGGGTCACCCTCGACATCCACCATACGTTCTAAATCGGATCGACCGCTAGGAATTGCGAGGCGGCTTTCCCACAAAAGTTTTCCCGTACGTAATTTCAAGGCGACCAAACGCCCGTTATCAAAACCGGCTAAAACAAGGTCATCGTGTATTACGGGTGCCGCGTTTCCGCGCAACGTTAGTGTCGGCACGGTTCTGTCGTAGATCCATATCTCTTCGCCCGAGTCTGCGTTTAGGCCGTAAAGTTTTCCGTCAGCGGTGCGACCCACTACTATGCCGTTAGATGCTCCTGGCGCGGCGAGAACTTCGCTCGAAAGGCGAGCAACCCATCTTAGCTGCCCCGTATCAGCTTCACGTGCGATTAAGCGCGCGTCACCCGTTCCAATCAACACAAGTCCATCGCCTACGCCGGGCCCACCGGTGTATTGAAGTTTCTTATCGCGTAGCTCCCAAATAACCTTACCGGATTCAAGATCGGTGGCTGCTAATCGGCCGTAACGATC
>Ga0310345_10001685_pt1 | contig 23878 bp, 30 predicted proteins | sample HC15DNA20500_MG_FD_204667 | JGI IMG/M metagenome (GOLD analysis project Ga0310345, IMG submission 204667) | Marine microbial communities from station ALOHA, North Pacific Subtropical Gyre - HC15-DNA-20-500_MG | ecosystem: Environmental > Aquatic > Marine > Oceanic | place: Pacific Ocean: North... | reverse complement strand
TCCCGGCTATTTTCCCGGAGAGTGGCAAGGCCCTGTGGCCGGAGTATTGGACGCTGCCGGAATTGGAAGGGGTCAAGGCCTCGCTGCCGGTGAGCAAATGGGAAGCGCAATGGATGCAAAACCCGACCTCGGAGGAAGGCGCGATACTGAAAAGGGAATGGTGGCAGACCTGGGACGAGGAGGAGGTACCGCAAATGCAATATGTCATTCAATCCTACGACACCGCTTACACCAAAAAGGAAACCTCCGACTATTCGGCAATCACTACCTGGTGCGTATTTTATCCGGAGGAGGGCTCTGGGCGACCGGCGCTGTTATTATTAGATGTTAAAAAAGGGCGCTGGGATTTTCCCAAATTGAAAAAAGTCGCTTATGAACAATACACTTATTGGGACCCGGACACCATCATCATCGAGGCCAAGGCATCGGGCCTGCCACTCACGGACGAACTGCGCCAGGCGGGGATACCGGTGGTGAACTATTCACCGGGTAAGGGCCACGACAAGATTGCCCGGGTAAATGCGGTGGCGCCGCTATTGGAATCGGGCATGGTATACGTCCCGGAAACGCGTTGGGCGGAGGAACTGGTCGAGGAATGCGCGGCTTTTCCATTCGGCGACTACGATGACCTGGTGGATTCCACCACGCAGGCATTAATGCGTTATCGACAGGGTGGCTTTATTGGTTTAGAATCTGACGACAATATGCAGGATAACTATCCGCGCAGGTTAAAAGAGTATTACTAGGAGTACACAATGGCAGACAAAGGCGAAAAGATAAAGGACCAAGGCTTTGTTCCTTACGCAAAACAGAAAACCCAACCTACGACCAAAGGACCTAAACCCGGCGCGGGAAAAGGCAAGAGTCGTGGTGGGGGAGAAGCCCTCAGAGGCACCAAGTTTACTGGCGTTTACTAGGAGATCCCTATGGGATTAAGCGGAATTTTAGGTAAGGCTGGAAAAAAGGTATTCAGTCCAAAGACCCAAGTCCGTAATTTAAAAAGTGTAGCTGCTTTTAAAAGGGCACAGGGAATGGACCTACTTTCTCCCATACCGAGATAATAATGGCCGAGAATAAAGTACCCACTAATATCGAGAGACTTTCCGATCTCATTGATCTGGAGGTCGAGGATGGCACGGAAGTTGAAATAGAAGAGCCTTTGGCCCCCAACGGTGAGGTTTCCGTGGAGCTATCCGATGCCGGTGAGGCACAGGTCAATTATTTTCCGGACGAAGATCCCATGGAAGAGGTACCCTTTGACGCCAACCTGGCGGAACATCTGGACGACACGGACCTGGGCAGAATAGCCAATGATTTAATCGGGGAGTTTGAAGAAGATCGCAGCAGTCGTTCCGAATGGGAGGAAGCTTATGTTAAAGGTCTGGAACTGTTGGGCTTTAAATACGAGGAAAGGGACCGCCCTTTTCCCGGTGCCTCCGGAGTTACCCATCCACTGTTGGCAGAGTCCATAACGCAGTTCCAGGCACAAGCCTTTAAAGAGCTATTACCCCCGAAAGGACCGGTCAAAACCCGTGTTATGGGGGACGAAACCCCGGAAACGGAGGACCAGGCGAGAAGAGTCCAGGAATTTATGAATTATCAGATAACTACTGTAATGGAAGAATACACCCCGGAAATGGACCAATTACTGTTCTATTTGCCGTTGGCGGGTACCGCATTCAAGAAAGTTTATTATGACGCGAGCAAACAACGCGCCGTCAGTACGTTTGTCCCGGTGGAAGATTTGGTGGTACCTTATACCGCCAGCGATTTGGCCACTTGTGAACGTATAACACATATTGTCAAGATGACATATAACGAAGTTCGCACTCAACAACTCGCGGGCTTTTATCGGGACATTCCGCTACAGCCTGCGGAAACCAATATTGCTAATGACCCCAAGGACAAGGAAGATGAACTCGAAGGCATTCGTCCTGGGGCCAATGAAATGCTTTATGAATTACTGGAATTTCATGTCTCTACCGATGTACCGGGATTTGAAGATCCGGACGGTTTTCACCTTCCCTTCATTATTACTGTCGATCGTACTTCCGGACAGGTCTTATCCATCCGTAGGAATTATCGACCGGACGATCCACTCAAAAGAAAAATACAATATTTCGTACACTATAAGTTTCTCCCTGGCCTTGGTTTTTACGGCTTTGGGCTAATTCACATGATCGGCGGTTTGTCACGGACGGCGACCGGTGCTCTTAGACAGCTCATTGATGCCGGAACCCTGGCTAATCTCCCCGCTGGGTTCAAGGCCAGGGGACTCAGAATTCGTGACGATGAAACACCGCTGGAGCCGGGCGAGTTCCGGGACGTGGACGCACCGGGCGGAGCACTCAGGGATTCCCTGGTGCCATTGCCTTACAAGGAGCCGTCACAGACACTCATGCAATTACTCGGTTTTTGTGTAGAGGCCGGACAAAGATTTGCTTCCATTACGAATTTACAAATAGGTGAAGGCAATCAGGAAATGCCGGTGGGTACGACCATGGCGCTACTGGAACAAGGGACCAGAGTCATGTCGGCCGTGCACAAGAGATTACATTACGCACAGAAAACAGAATTTAGAATACTGGCTAGGTTATTCTCTGAATTCCTTCCTCCTCAATACCCCTATCAAGTGGTCGGCGGCGACCAGGCCATTAAGCAATCGGACTTCGACGATCGCGTGGATGTCGTTCCCGTCAGTGATCCAAACTTCTTTTCCATGAGTCAGCGAATTACTTTAGCGCAACAGGAATTGCAATTAGTACAAAGCAATCCGGAAATACATAACATTAAAGAATCCTATCGCAGAATGTATCAGGCCCTTGGTTCTGAAAACATCGACGCCTTATTTGTTCCCGATCCACCACCTCCCGTTCCGGTGGACCCCGCCCAAGAGGATGGCGCGGCCTTGATGGGTGCACCTCTGATTGCTTTTCCAGAGCAGTTACACATGGTACATATTGAGGTGCATTTATCCTTTTTGGAAACGGGCATTGCCATGGCCAATCCGGCGGCGATGCCAATGTTGGTATCGCATATCTTCCAGCACGTTTCGCTCGAAGCACAAAACCTGGTGGATCAACAAATGCCGGAGCCACCACAACAAATGCCTCCGCAGATGCAACAAGGGGGCATGGCACAACCACCGCCACCACCTAATCCGGAAAAGGAAGCGTTGAAGGCCAAAATAGAATTGCAACTTATTGAACAAATCATGCCAAGACTTGAAAATGTGATGTCACCGCCGGACGATGGCGTGGTCGCATTGAAGCAACAAGAACTCGCTATACGTGCAAAAGAAAATGAAGATGATAAAATAATTGCCGAGAAGAAAATTAAACTGGACAAAGCCAAGCTTAGACAGAAGGATCAGTCCGAAGAGGAAAAGATAAAATCGCAGGAAGATATTGCGGCATTGAAGGCAAACGTGGAAAGACAACGTATTAAACAGGAAAAGAAATCCGGGAGTAAGGACTAATGCTATTTTTTCAGGGATCTCCGTATTTAAGGCCTATTGCACACCAGACTTATAAAGATAGACTGGACGAATCCCAGGGCATGCGCCGTCGATACGGGGAGCCTGGAGCACCTGTAGTTACGCCCCCTGTCGTGTCACCAAGCCCTCCAACCTCTCCTCCAACGACTTCCGTGAATTTTCCACAATTTGGAGGCGGTTATGATTATCTTAGAGATCCAACAATAACAGCAAGCACATACGGGGAGCCTGGAGCCCCTTATTATGAGGGACCAATAACTGGCCCTGTCGTATCAACGGGAGCAGGAACCGGCTATAGTTCTGACCCCAATGCAGCCGTGGCCGCCGCAGTTGGTGGTGGTTCACCACAGCTAGGAGCAGGGAGAGCAGAACCGGGAGGAGTATCTTCCCACCCTAGTTCCGCAGATGAAATAATTGCTGATGCAGTGGCAGCAGCAGTAGGAGGAGGAACTACAGGAACGGGAACCGGCCCAGTTGATGCAGGAGGATTTCCTGCTAATCCTTATGTGGGTCAAGTGTATATAGATGCAAATCATGTGACTTGGACCTTTGCTCAAGGACAATGGAATAGAGTAGATCTCGCTAGTGAAGGACCCGGAACCGGAGGACCCGGAACCGGAGGACCTGGAACCGGAGGAGCCGGAGATACTACCGGAACCGGAGATACTACCGGAACCGGAGATACTACCGGAACCGGAGGAGCCGGAGCCGGTTTGCCGGGAGAACCTGAAACCGGGGGAGGTGTCGGTACTATGCCAGGGGAAATATCCGGAGGAGTAGGAACAGGAGCTGGGTCTATAGAAAACGGAGGAGCCGGAGGACCTGGAGCCGGAGATACTACCGGAACCGGAGGAGCCGGAGATACTACCGGAACCGGAGGAGCCGGAGATACTACCGGAACCGGAGGAGCCGGAGATACTACCGGAACCGGAGAAGATTTTGATTTTGAAACATATCTCAACGAATGGTGGGCTGGTATCTTGGCCGACCAGAACGCACAACAAGCAGCACAGGACACAGCTCGACAAGCGGCCATCGACCAAGCGGCAACCATGGCCGGACAATACACATTAACCGGACCCTCCATAGGTTATAATCCTTATGAGAGTGGTCAATATGCGTCGAGCCCGTATGGAACGGCCGGTGTTCCCGAAATGGGGGGCATTACAACCATACCGGTTCCCGCCACTTATTCATATAAAGCACCGGGGACAACATAGATATAATACAATTCGCGACAGCTGTAACGCGCGCCATCGATAAAAAAGAGCAGCAAATCCAAGAAATGATGACCAATGGCGAGGTCAAAGATTGGGAACACTATCGCAATTTGACTGGTCATATTGAAGCGTTGAACCATGTGCGCGAAGAAATAAGGACCATATTAAAAAACCAGGAGATAGATGATGACTAATCAGAATACTTTAGCCATGGAAAAGGAATGGAAAAAAGCGGAAGATAAAAAATCTGCTTTGGAAAAAGTTTACGAAGGGGGTAAGAAAAAAGGCGATGCCGGTACCTTAAACCCCGACAAATTGGACTCGAAGCTGTTGGACCAATTGCCGGAACCAACAGGCTGGCGCATTATGATTTTACCATACATGGGCCAAGGACAAACCGACGCAGGAATACTGCTCACCAGTGAAACGGTGGAGCGGCAACAAGTCGGAAGTATCCTTGGATATGTACTCAAAGTAGGCCCACAAGCTTACGAAGGAGAAAGATTTTCTGCCGGACCGTGGTGTAAACCTGGGGACTGGGTATTGATTGGAAGATACGCAGGGTCTAGAATACACATCGAAGGTGGAGAAATAAAGTTACTGAACGATGATGAAATCATTGCTACAGTACCTGACCCAGAAGCAATTCTGCATCAATTTTAACCATGGAGAAGAACCATGCCAAAGCATAAACTAAATCTCAACGCAGCTGAAGAATCCGTACCTATAGATGATACCGGTCCCGCAGTAGATGTTGATATTGACGAAAGCCCCGAACTTCCGATAGAACCACAGCAGCCTGACAAACCCATATTAGGGGGCGAAGGAGGCGCGGAAGCCATACCAGAAGTAAAAATAGTAGAGAAAGAAGAAGTAGTTGCCGAAACTGACGAACACGAAGAATATAGCAAGAATGTAAAAAAACGTATTGATAAATTAACCGGTAAACTTAGAGAATCTGAACGCAGAGAAAAAGCAGCAACTGAATATGCTAAGAACGTACATACCGAGAATCAACAATTACAACAACAAAAGCAGAATTTAGATGGTAACTACATTATTTCTGAAGCCAATAGAATTACAGCCGAAACCGAAGCAGCAAAGAATGTATTAAAGAAAGCTAACGAAGAAGCAGATACCGACGCACAAGTAAACGCACAACAAAAAATAGCTGCTCTTGCAGTGGAAGCCCAACGCGTGCAGGCCCTGAATCAAGAGCGCAATGTCCGACAAGGACAGGTAACGGCACCACAACAATTTACACAAGAAACTGTGCCACAGCCCCAACCAACATATCCAGACCCGGATCCTAAAGCCCAAGATTGGGCAGAAGAGAATTCTTGGTTCGGAAATGACCGGGCAATGACCATGACTTCTTTTGTAATTCATCAGGATTTACTCAACGAAGGGTTTGACGCCACCAGTAATGAGTATTATGATGAAGTTAATAAACGAATTCGTACGGAGTTCCCTCACAAGTTTGAGGAAGCTACCCCAACGAGTCGGCCCGCCCAAGCAGTGGCTCCTGCTAAACGCAGTACCAAGTCTGGGCGCAAAACTGTGAGACTCACACCTTCACAGGTTACGATAGCAAAAAAATTGGGTGTGCCTTTAGAAGAGTACGCGAAATATGTTGAATAACGTGGAGCAACAATGACAACGAAAAATAAAAACACTGATGAGAATCGTGAACCACGCGAAGCCCAAACTCGCGAGAAAAAACAAGCGAGAAAACCATGGGCACCACCATCTGCACTAGATGCACCAAACCCCCCCGAAGGACACGTTCATCGATGGGTGAGAATGGAAGTAAGAGGACAGGACGATCGTAAGAACGTCATGGCCAAACTTCGAGAAGGCTGGGTACCTGTGAGAGCAGATGAATACCCGGACTTTGAATCACCAGTAGTCGAAGAAGGTAAATTTGAAGGGGTAATTGGAGTTGGTGGGTTGATTCTATGTAGGATTCCTATCGAAACCGTACAGGAGAGATCTGATCATTTTGCGTCTAAGACGCAGAATCAGATAGATGCTGTCGATAACGATATGATGAGAGATGGAAGTCATCCTTCAATGTCTATCAGTAGACCTGAGAGACAGTCTCGCGTATCAATTGGTGGAACCCAAAATTCTTCACTGAATAAGGGTTCTTGATTTTAATTCTTGGAAATTAGAGAGAAAGAATGGCAAATGTAGACAAAGCTTTTGGCTTAAATCCCTATAAGGGAGTCAGCGCCGGTTCTTCTGTTCAGATAGTTAACAAGTACAATATTAGCACGGCTGGATATGGCACAAGCATCTATCAAGGTGACATAACTATATTCGCAGCTGGTTTTATTAACACTGCGGCAGCGAGCTCTGCCAATATTGTTGGTGCGTTTTCGCATTGCTACTATGTTGCTACTGACGGAACTCCCACCTTTAAGAATTACTATCCAGCCAGTACAACGGCACTTGGAAGCGGACCCATAGAGGCTTATATCTATGACGATCCTAACCAATTGTTTGTTGTTCAGGCGGACGGTGCTTCGGCCCAAACATGTATAGGCAGAAATGCTGATACTGATGGGATAGGTGGTAGTACAACAACTGGTGTTGCTACTCGCGAACTCGACTCTACTACCATTGACACTACTTTAGCACTTCAGCTTAAGATTGTAGGCGTGGTCCAAGATGACGTAAACGGTGATCTCACTGCCGATAATGCGAATTTAATTGTTTTAATTAATGAGCATTACATGCGCGGTGGAGTTGCTGGTACATAAGGAGTAATATAAATGGCAATTACCAGAGGTCAATTAGTCAAAGAATTACTTCCAGGCTTGAACGCATTATTCGGCCTTGAGTACGATAGATATGATAAGGAATCAGAAGAAATTTTTGAAACCGAGTCAAGTGATCGTGCTTTCGAGGAAGAAGTAATGCTTACAGGCTTTGATACCGCACCGGTTAAGTCGGAAGGAGCAGGCGTAGCGTTTGACCAAGCCCAAGAGGCTTTCACATCACGCTACACACATGAAACTGTGGCGCTGGCATTCAGTATTACAGAAGAAGCGGTCGAAGATAACTTGTACGATAGATTATCGGCAAGATATACAAGAGCGCTTGCAAGAAGTATGGCGAATACCAAGCAAATCAAAGGTGCTTCTGTGTTAAATCGTGCGTTCAATTCAAGTTACCCAGGCGGTGATACGAAAGAACTTTGTGCAACTGACCACCCAACTGTGGGTGGTGCTAACTTGCGTAATGAGCTTTCAACATCTGCGGACCTGAGCGAAACTTCGTTGGAACAAGCATTGATTGACATAGCAGCATTTACTGATGAGCGTGGATTAAAAGTAGCTCTTCAAGGGACTAAGTTAATTATCCCTAAAGAACTACAATTCGTGTCTGATAGAATATTGGAATCACCAGGCAGAGTAAGTACCGCTGATAATGACATTAACGCTATACGCAATATGGGCATGGTCCCTGAAGGCTATACAGTTAATCATTATCTAACGGATACTGATGCTTGGTTCATCAAAACTGATTGTCCGAACGGATTCAAAATGTTTGATCGTTCGCCAATCAGAACTTCGATGGAAGCTGATTTCGATACCGGTAATGTTAGGTACAAGGCTCGCGAGAGATACTCATTCGGGTGGTCTGACCCCCGTTGTGTATTCGGTAGCCCTGGAGCGTAAGGCTAGTATGTAATTATGGAACCCCGCCGGGGGTTTCTTACTCAACCCGGCACTTTATTTCTAGACACTTTCAAAAATTTTCTGCTATACTCAATTTTATACCGAGATAATTTGTTGTATCAACTGGCTCGGCAGACAAACTCCAAGATGATGCAACAGCTTTAATTAGGAGAATAAATTATGGCAAACTCAAGTTTTAGTGGACCAGTCAGGTCCAAAAACGGTTTTATAACTTACCGAGTTAATTCCACAACAGGAGCAGAAACTACTTACGGAACTACAGAAGGTGGTCAGTACGCTATAGGCAGTACAACTGGAACAAGTTCAATACTAGGTTTTGCACCTACGGACTTTTTTACTGGTAAGGGATCTAACCCAGACTCAGTTATCGACCCTTTCGCAAGTGGCACAACTTCTGTAACAGACTCTTTAGGAAACGATATTCCTTTAGGATCAGTTCTTTACTACGGTGACAGAGTATTTAGATATGGTTTAAATGGTGGTGTTGCATTAACAGCAGGAAAACTTGTTCAAACTATTGTTGGAACAAAGGCTGATCACCAAGACTTAGCCCCAACCGCAGCAGTTGCAGCAGGTGAGTATGAGATTTCAGTGGAAACAGCAGGAACTGACCTTACTTTAAATCAGTATGCAGGTGGTTATCTTTATGTAAATGATGGTGCAGGTGAAGGACAATGTTTAAAAATTAAGTCTAATCCAGTACACGATCATTCGGATGATCCTTCAGTTGTAATAACATGTCACGATGCGTTGGCTACAGCAATAGCAACTTCATCTAAAGTTTCTTTAATGTCAGACCCTTGGTCTGGACTTGTAGTTGCACCAGCAGCAGAAACAGGCGCAGCAATGGGTTGTCCAGTTGTTGATATGGCAGCTAGTGCTTACGGTTGGTTCCAAACTTATGGACCAGCAGCAGTATTAACAGTAGGAACTGTAGTGCTTGGGCATAACGTAGTGAGATCAGCAACAGTTGCAGGTGGCGTAGCCCCAGCAACAAGCGACATCTTAGATATTGTTGGTACATGTATGTTGGTTGATGTAACTACTGATTATTCACTAATCAAACTTAATATATAAGTAGGGGTAAACATGGCTGATTCAGTCACAGGACCAACTATTCAGTACGATTTTGATAAGAAGCTAGTTACGTATTGTTCTGTATATTCGGATGGAAGTGGTAGTAGCACAACATTAGTTGATGTCTCTGCACTTGAAAAATCGACTACAAACGGTAAATCATGCACACACGTTGCGCTAAATAAAATTTGGTACACCGTAAGTGGCGCCCCTGATGCACCGGCCTCTCTAGATTGGGACGCAACGACAGACGTTACTTTTTTAACATTGGCGTATGACAATGCGTTCGATTTCAGTGATATAGGTGGTTTGATAAATACAGAAGCATCCGGTTATACTGGCGATGTCCTATTGGTTATACCTTCTACAGCTGATGCTGGTAATGAATACACGGTTTGGGGTGAATTCTTAAAATATTACGAGGCACCACATAATTAGGAGAAATGACTAAGAAAACGGCAAAAGTTTCTTCAAAGAAACCAGTGAAAGCTAAAATTGCTGTGGGATGTGGAAAGGTCATGGAAAGTCGTAGAAAAGTAACTAAGTATTTTTAGGAGTAATGGATGCCTGGATTAACACGGAGAAGAAATGCTATACGAAAAGGAATAGACTGGAGCAAAAGCGACAGTTATGTCCTTAGTTATAAAAAAGGCGGTGTAGTTAAAAAAGGGAAGAAAAAACCTAAAGCGCCTAGTGGTTATTAATGTATGGCTACTTCAGGAACTACTTCATTTGATCTTAGCGTAGATGAGCTTATAGAAGAGGCTTATGAGCGTTGTGGTATTGAATTACGTACGGGCTATGATTTAGACACAGCCCGTCGTTCCCTAAATCTTTTAATTGCTGAATGGGGCAATCGAGGCCTTAATCAATGGCTTATTACCAAAAGTAATTTCACGGTTACGGAAGGAGATACCTATTATGACCTGGGCACGGATATTGTTGACATAACATCTGCTGCTATTCAACGGGACAATATTGATTACCAGTTAAATAGGATTAGTCGTTCGGATTATTTATACACGCCAAATAAGGCCAGTAAAAGTAGACCAACACAGTTCTTTTTAGAAAGACATATAACACCGAGAGTATATCTTTATCCGGCACCGGAAAATTCTACGGATATAATTTATTACTATGCGTTAACCAGAATGCAAGATGCCGGAGATTACACTAATAATATGGAGACTGTATTCAGATTTCTCCCGTGTATGACGGCAGGGCTGGCTTATTATTTAGCTATGAAAAGAGCGCCGGATAGAGTACAGTTATTAAAACAGATTTATGATGAGGAATTTGACCGAGCAGCTTTTGAAGATATAGATTCAGTTAGCTCTAGGTTTGTACCTCCTCGACTTATAATTTAAGGAGAAAACAATGGCTACCAACTGGGAAAAATTTTTTAAGCAACCACTACCACCACCCCCACCAGAAGGATCTGGGATAGAATCTTTAATCGATCTCTGGTCCAATATTCCATCAGATTTAAAACCTACTCAGCCTTGGACTTCTGAATTTTTACCCATTGAACTTACACCGCCTGAGCGCCGACCGCCTCTCCGGCAGGGGCAGGGGCAAATCAATCCTGACCTTTTACCAGGCATACCACCTTCTCCACTCCCAACTAAAGACGCTAGACTAGGACGGTTCGGAGCGGGAGCCGACCAAGGCGTTGCTCGGCTCGCCGAACTAGAAGCAAAAAACCCAATCGCATATGAGGGTGTGCAAGAGGATCCAACGGGAACGGCAATTCACTTGGGGCCAACGGGCAAATCATTACCGCCTGGGTATGATTTTCCAGGACCGGAACAAATACCACCAATGCCTCAAACACCGGGGCAGAGGCTACAGGATCTTTTAGTTCAAAAGAGTGCTTTAGAGGCTCAATTACAGGAACTAAATAGCCAAATTCAGAAACTTCAAGCGCTTACTAATCCTCCTAGGGTATTTCCTCCGGGGGACTAATGTGGCCTTTGCAGCGGGCAAACTTGCATGGGGGATTTGCGATACGTGCGGACAACGTTATCGCTTAAGACAGCTTAAAGAACAATGGGATGGTTTTAAGGCATGCCCCGAATGCTTTGACCTTAAACAACCGCAGCTAGATCCTCCCCCTGTTGGAGCAGATCCCGAAGCAATTCTAAATCCCAGGCCCGATCGCACGGAACCAGCGGCCGTGTCCATGTTGACCAGTAACCCCCTTCTATCCACAGCATCGAGTGCGGTTATTAAAGTATTTCAGGATGACCACGGCAAATCTACGGGGGATAAGGTACGCTTTAGAAATGTGGAAGCTTTTGATGGATTTACTGTTGATACGTTACAAGATCCAGATGGGTACTCTATAACTAAAGTAGATTCCGATACCTATACATTTAGTGCAATTGCAGGGACGGGAACAGTGGGTGCAAGAGGCGGAGGGCCCTTTGTTACAGTAGGTCCTGCACAGGCTTTATTGCCCTTAAATCCTTTCCGGAGCGGAGCTGCGGGAGCCAATACAGTTATTTCTGTGACCGAGTTTAAACACAATCGGACCACGGGCGATACCGTGCGCTTTAGATCGACACAAGCTTTTGACGGAGTTACAACAACCGTGCTTGAAAGCGCAAGTGGGTATACAATAACTGTCGTGGACACAAACGAATATAGTTTTACATCAACGGGTACAGCTACTACGGGAGATATTTCCGGTGGTGGTAGTACCGCAACAGCGGGGCCAGTATAATGAGTTGGACTTACACTACATTAAAAACAGCTATTCAGGACTATGTAGATAGTTCTGAAACCACCTTTACCACTAACTTACCTGTTTTTATTAAGGAAGCAGAAGAAAGAATTTTAAAAAATACCCAGTTATCTGTGTTTCGTAAAAATGTAACGGGAACTGGAACTTCGGGAAATACTTATTTAGCTACCCCCTCTGATTTTTTAACTCCTCTCAGTCTAGCGGTATTGGATGGTGATAGTGCGTATAACTTCTTATTATTAAAACACGTTACTTTTGTTAGGGAATACATTCCAACAGCAGCCACAACCGGTGCCCCTAAATATTATGCTATTTTTGATGATAATAGCTTTATTTTAGCCCCTGCGCCCAGTGCTGATTTTACCTTTGAATTGCATTATCTTTATCGTCCAACCTCTATTACGGCCTCCTCAGACGGAACGAGTTGGATAGGGACGAATGCCCCTGACGCGCTTCTTTATGGTAGTCTCGTAGAAGCAGCTACTTTCTTAAAATTAAATCTGGAAGAACTTCAAATGTTTGAGGCACGATTTGTGGCTGCGGTTAATGGTGTAAAAGGAATGTTAGAAGAAGGCGTCAATAATAAGGATGAGTATCGTTATGCTAGTTCTATTGGCACAGTTCCAAGAGAACAATGATAAAAAATCCTATCCCTGAATTAAAAGGTAAAAATATAGCTATCCTAGCCATGGGCAACAGTCAATTGGACTATCACAAAATGGTTACACACAGTAAAAAATTTGATGAAGTGTGGGCTATAAATGCCATGGTAGGAGTTTTAAAGAGAGTGGATAGAGCATTTATTATGGATCCCGTAAGCCGTTTTTTCGATACCGATGATGCAGGTAATATGACGACGATGATGAGAGAAACTCTTCCTACAGTTGAGTGCCCTATTTACACCTGTGAATTGGACAAAAGAGTGCCTGCTTTGGAGGAATATCCTATCGAAACTATAGTTAAAGATCTTGATTGTGGATACTTTAATAACACGATTTCGTATGCCATTGCTTTTGCTTTATGGAATGAAGTAGGAGGTATTAATATGTTTGGTGCTGATTTTACTTATAAAAGCAATTTGCTTTTTGCCGAATCAGGTCGAGCCTGTTGTGAGTTCTGGTTGGCAAAGTGTATGGATGAAGGTATTATTGTTCAGGTAGCTGTAACGTCTGGATTACTAGATGCGGATGTGCCCCTTCAAGAAAAAATGTACGGGTATCATAGGCTTGAAGATCCTTTTGTTACTTATATGGTAGAAAATAAATTAAAGATTTGTAGATGGTCAGAAGTAGAAAAACAAAAAGCGATTCCTATGGGATTAGTAGGAAGAAAAGATGGCCAGGTACAGGAAGGTTTAATTGTAGAACCTGAGAAATACTAATGTTGTCGTTTGAAACAGAAACAGAAGTTGGAAATCTTGGAGTTATTACAAAAGACCACAGGGGTCATTCGGTAGAGGAAATTGCTAATATGGCAATGGATAAAATAGTCTCTATTAGTGAAACCGCCCCTGCACCCATTAGGGAACAAGCACATGTTTTTAAAGAGACATGCAAAAAGATTGTTGCGTATTACATGCAAGAAGCGGTTAATAACCACATGTGTACGATATGCAATGCACTAGAAAAACAAGGTCATAAAGACCTAGCTAATATTATTAGGAGACTATAATGGCAATAACACAGGCAATGTGTACGTCTTTCAAAAGTGAATTAATGACTGCTACACATAATTTTGCAACCAATGGAAATACTTTCCAGTTGGCTCTTTATACGAGTTCAGCGACTATGAGTGCTTCCACCACAGCTTATAGCACTAGCCAGGAAGCGACAGGAACCAATTACACAGCAAAAGGAGGTACTTTAACTAAAGTGGCTCCAACTACATCTGGAACCACAGCGTTTACAGATTTTGCTGATTTAACTTTTGGTACCTGTACGATTACTGCGAGAGGTTGTATGATTTTCAACGACACGGCTTCGGGAGATCCTGCGGTTGCGGTTTTTGATTTCGGTGGAGACAAGACTTCCACTGCTGGTAGCTTTACGATTTCTTTCCCTACTGCTGACGCAAGTAACGCTGTTATCAGAATAGCGTAGATTTAGCCAATGGCTAATATTACTGGCTGGGGTAGAGGCACTTGGGGTCAACTCACTTGGGGTGAGCCTTTACCTGTTGAAATAACAGGAGTAGCAGGTACAACTGCTTTAGGTACTGAATCTGTTAGTGCAGGAGCCACAATATCCCTTACTGGAGCATCAGCAACAGGTGCAGTTGGTACAGTAGTTGCTAATGGAGCAGCTATTACAGGGGTTTCAGGAACCGCTTCTACAGTATCTCAGGGAGATGAGACAGTTACGGGTGGTGCTAATGTTTATCCAACCACAGTCGCAGGAACAGGAGCAGTAGGAAGTGTAAGTACCATTACAAACAATATACTTTCTATAACAGGGTTAGCTGGTACAGGAGCTGTTGGTTCTTTAACTCCTCAAGCAGGAGCAGGTGTTTCTGTAACAGGAGTATATGTAACAGGAGGAATTAATTCATTAACCGTTTGGGGCGAAATAGATCCAGGAATAACAACAGATTGGTCGGGTGTGGACTCAGATCAAACCCCTGCCTGGAAAGAAGTGGCTTAACTAAACTGAAAAAAGATATTATAATCAATGAGCATGGAGAAGAAAAATGGCAAGTACATATGTAAATAATTTAAGACTCGATGAAATGGCTACTGGCGATGGTAGTGGCACATGGGGTGTAACAACAAATACGAATTTAACGCTTATCGGGGAAGCATTTGGGTACGCAACTAAAGCAATAGCTGATGCTTCTACTGCCACTCTAACTATTCCTGATGGAACTGAAACGGATAGTGAGCCAAGAGCTATGTATCTTAAACTTACAGGTGGTGGGCAAGCGTGTACGGTTACATTAGCACCTAATACAGCGTCTAAAGTTTGGATAATAGAAAATGTTACAAGCTATACGCTGACCTTTACGCAAGGTAGTGGAGCTAACGTAGCAATCCTAGCAGGTGAAACAAAAATGCTTGCTACAGACGGTGCTGGTTCTGGTGCTGTTGTCTATGATGTATTAACAGATACAAACTTAGCAGGAACCACTAAAACCGCAGCCTTAACTAACGCAGGTGCGTTATCCAATCAAGGAACTCTTACAGTCGGTGTCGATGACACAGGCTATGACGTTAAACTTTTCGGAGCCACCTCTGGTAATTATATGCTTTGGGACGAAAGTGCTGATTCACTTTTGGTTAATGGCGATATTGATATGGTTACTAATGGCAATCGTATTGATCTCGATACAGACAACGATACAAGCATCAGGGCTTCAGCAGACGATACCATAACGATAGAAGTTGGCGGTTCTGATTTAATTGCACTTACAAGCACTTCTACATTTTCTTGTCCCCTTACAGTTGGCGTAAATGATACTGGACATGATGTAAATTTTTTCGGAGCCACTTCTGGACAAAAAGTTTTTTGGGACGAATCAGCAGATACTTTATATCAAACTTGCACAGTCGATATTGATGGTACAGTTACAGTTGGCGTGGATGATACAGGTTACGATGTCAAATTCTTCGGAGCTACCGCTAGTGCCTATATGCTTTGGGATGAGTCTGCCGATGATTTAATCCTTGCTGGTGCTGCTAGAGTAGTAGTTCCAGCTAGTGGACTTGTTATAGGTAGTACAGCAGTTACATCTACAGCAGCAGAGTTAAATTTACTGGATGGTCTGGACAGAGGAAGCATCCTCTATGGAAACGCCAGTAGTGCAACAACAGTCTTAGGACAAGGTTCAGCCGACCAAGTATTAACTTCAGATGGAACAGACATAAGTTGGGAAGATGCTTCTGGTGGTGGTATATCAGGTCTAACAGGCTTGGTGGAAAGTAATTCTATCTGGCTCGGTTCTGATCCTTCTGGTACAACTGATACAGCAGAAAAAAATGTTGCTTTGGGAACATTAGCTTTAGATACTATTACAACTGGCGATTACAATGTATGTATTGGCTATGGTTCTGCGGATGACCTGAATACTGGATATGGTAACTCTTTTTTGGGCTATCTTACAGGCGAAGATATAACCAGTGGTTATCACAATGTGGCAATGGGTTATGTAGCAGGAAAAGATTATTTAGACACTATTAACTGTATTTCTATCGGGCCATCGTGTGGAGATGGCAATTATACTGGCGATAACAATATTGCCATAGGAGCCAGTGCTTTAGGGGCTTTAACGACAGAAGATGATAATATTGCTATTGGGTTTGAGTCTTTATATGGTAATAATTCTCAAGGAAATACTTGCGTTGGTTTTAGAACAGGAAAAGCTGTTACCTCTGGTGATTTTAATTTAATACTAGGTTATGACGCAGGACAGTCTGGTTCTCCGGGTGGTGCTGTAACAACAGGAAGTAATCAGGTATGTCTAGGGGATGAAAATATAGCTAATGCCCATATTCAGGTTGATTGGACTATTGCTTCAGATAAGCGAGATAAAACTGATGTAGAATCTTTAGACTTAGGATTGGAATTTATTAACCAACTGGAACCAGTTACTTATCGTTGGGATAAGCGTAGTAAATATAGTAAAGATCAAAGTGTTAGTCCTGATGGAACACACAAAGAAGAACAACTGGAAGGTGGTTTCTTAGCACAAGATGTAGAAGCCATAGAAGAACAGTATGGTCATAAATTATCTGATAAGACTAATTTAACTTTTCATTCAAGCGAAGATGAACAGATGTATGGAATAAAATATAGTAAATTTGTTCCCATGTTAGTAAAAGCAGTTCAAGAACTTTCGGCAGAAGTCGAAGAATTAAAAAAGGGGAAAAATAATGGCAGTAACTAAGACACTTATAAAAGCTGTTCCTTTTAATAAAGATAGTAAAGTACAAAAGTGGGATTTGACTATGACGTACAATCAAGGGAGCAAAAGTGCAAGTCCACCGACTTATTATGAGTCGGATTTTAATGAGGTAATTCCTGCAACAGATAGATATGGTAATGTAAATTTTACCCCCAAGGCTGAGTCGAGTTGGACTAAGGCAGAGATAATTGCTTTATGTCCTACAGCAGAATGGGATTCTATATTTGCGAATCAGTACGACACTGTAATTACCAATCCCCCTGACAAGCCTGTGCCTGATCCAAGTTACGTTATCCCTAGTTAAAAGGAGCAGTAATGGCAAAAGAAACAGTAACCGAAGAAGTAGTAGAGGTTCCAGCCGTTGATCCACAAGTGGCGAGAGCTGCTATTTATATGGAGAACTTGAACAAGGAAATAGATACTCTGCAACAGGAATTATTAAAGGTACAGTACGCTTTGGATATTCGTATTACTGCAAAGAACGCATACGAAGGAGCGATGCAAAAAGAACCACAGGCAAATGGCAAAGACGACAGTGAATCAAGTAGCTAGTGAGCTCTCAAAGCACGAAGCAGTTTGTGCGGAGCGTTGGCTAGAAATACTAAACCGAGTAAAACGAGTAGAATGGTTTATCGTAGCTACTTTAGTTACTTTGCTTATTGGCATGGGGAGTATTTTAATAGAGCAACTTTTTTAAAAGGAGGAAGTTATGATTTGGACAATATTAAATATAATAGTATGGATAATTGCGATAGCATCTTTGATCTCCGCAATATCTCCTATTACTAAAAGCAAAAAAGACGATGCTTTGGTAAAGAAAACATTGGGCAAAATACAATGGCTCATTGATCTTTGTGCTTTAAATGTAGGCAAGGTCAAAGAAAGATTTAAAAAATAACGTGCAATGCCCTACGCCAAATACAAATTTAATCCGGGGATAAACCGAGAAGGAACGGACTACAGTAATGAAGGGGGTTGGTACAACTCCAATTTAGTACGTTTTCGTAAGGGCCGTCCGGAAAAAATTGGCGGATGGACAAAACAAAGTTCTAATTATTATCTGGGAACAAGCCGTGCTTTACACGGTTGGGTAGATCTTTCCGGAAGTCGTTACCTGGGCCTTGGCACAACATATAAGTATTATGCCGAATTAGGGGGAACGTTTAACGATATTACCCCCATACGCGCAACCACTTCAGCTGGAGATGTTACTTTTTCGGCAACAAACGGAGATGCAACGGTTACGATAACAGACACTTCTCATGGTGCGGTTAAAAATGATTTTGTAACCTTCAGTGGCGCAGCTACATTGGGTGGTCTTATCACCGCTACTGTTCTTAATCAGGAGTACCAAATAGCCACTGTGGTTAATACCAATAGCTATACCATTGAAGCCAAGGATACCGATGGGGATACCGTAACAGCTAATAGTAGCGACAGCGGTAATGGCGGCGGCAGTACAGTAGGCACTTATCAAATTAACGTAGGCTTGGATGATTATGTTTCCGGCACCGGTTGGGGAGGAGGCCTGTGGGGAGCGGGCGGATGGGGGGAATCTACTGCTTTGAGCGACACCAACCAGTTACGTTTATGGTCCCATGACAATTTTGGAGAGGATCTGGTGATGAACCCAAGGGCCGGTGGGATCTATTACTGGGATGAATCGGCCGGTACTAGCACCAGGGCCGTTGCTTTAACCGCTTTGACGGGAGCTAATCTAGCTCCGACCAAGGCCTTACAGGTATTGGTTTCACAAAAAGATCGACACGTTATTTGCCTGGGAGCGGATCCCCTATCAGGGGGCTCGCGAACCGGTAGCCTCGACCCGATGTTTATTTGTTGGAGTGACCAGGAAAGTGCTGCTGAATGGGAGCCCAAGCCTACCAACACGGCGGGTTCCATTAGAATATCCTCCGGATCAAACATTATCGGGGGACTTTCCTCCAGGGAAGAAATATTGATATGGACAAATAGTTCCATGTACTCCATGCAGTTTATTGGTCCCCCTTATACTTTTGGCACTAATCTGATTAACCAGGGTGTCGGGCTTATGGGGCCGAAAGCTGTGGTGAATACTCCCATGGGGGTATTCTGGATGGACCATAAAGGATTTTATAAGTACAACGGTAATATAGAGATTGTTCCGTGCAGTGTGCATTATTATGTATTTAGTGACTTGAACGAGAGTCAATCTTTTAAATGTTTTGCCTTTGTTAACAAACAATTTAACGAGGTCGGTTGGTTCTATCCCTCCGGTTCCAGCACGGAAATAGACCGGTACGTGGTCTATAACTATGCAGAACAGGTTTGGACCATCGGACAATTGGCCCGTTATGCGTGGATCGATGAGGGAATTGTCGATTATCCCAGGGCCACGGGCGCTGTCAGCTCCACGCAGTATTTATACCAACACGAAACCGGCAATGACGCGGACGGTTCGCCCATGGACAACGTGTTTATTGAGTCCAGTGATTTTGACTTGGACGACGGTGAGTTAATTTCTTTTGTTAAGAATGTTATCCCGGACGTAAAATTTACCGGCGACGGTGGAACAGACCAAACCATTAACTTTATCCTGAAATCCAGAAACTATCCGGGGGATACGTTAACTACCAACACCACTCAAACCGTAACCGGAACCACACAGAAATTGAACACGCGCCTGCGCGCCAGGCAAGCGGCTCTACGCGTAGAGTCCGATGATGATAATACCGAACCTTATCGCATGGGCGTTGGCTGGAGGCTGGGAGACACACGTCTGGATATTAAACCCGATGGTAGAAGATAATGGGAAAATTGCTGGAAACACGCCTACCAATAGCGATTAATGAAGTCGATGCCGGAGTTTATAACCGTATGGTACGGATTTTGGAGATTAATCTGGATCGTTTTGATACGACCGCTACTCCAGAATACAACGATACGGAACTGAATCAAAACCAATTTAATGCAGGGGATGTAATATGGAATACCAACAAAAGTGTTTTACAGGTTTATACGGGGAATAAATGGCAGGATATATCAACAAGAACAGAGGTCGGTCTAGCAGCAACTGGCTCCGTCGGCTCTTTGACGGTCAGCGTCAACGGTGCAACCGAGATAGCTCTTTGATGGACGCCGATAAACTAATGAAAGAATTGATTATGGACGAAGGCTATAAGTACGAAATATACCTGGACCATTTAGGCTTTCCCACGCTTGGTGTCGGTCATTTAATCACCGAAAAAGACGAAGAACACGGAAAGGAAGTGGGAACTGTCGTGCACGATGAGCGTATTACGGAATGCTTAAACAATGATATTAAGATTGTGTGCCAGGAGCTGGACACCTACGAGCCCTGGTGGCGGGGGCTGGATGACAACCGCCAAAGGATATTAGCGAATATGTGCTTTAACCTGGGCTATCCACGTTTAAAAGGGTTTAAAAAATTTTTACACGCCCTACAACTTAAAAAGTTTGAAGAAGCTGCAATAGAAATGATGGACAGTAAATGGTCTACCCAGGTGGGAGATAGAGCAAAAAGATTAAGAGACAGGATGTTACATGCCAATAAATAAGGTCGAAGGAGGCTGGAAAATCGTCAATACCAAGGGGATTTCCCCTAGTAAAAAGGCGGCTGAACGGCGCCTTAGAGCCATTAAAGCAAGACAACACGCCAGTAAAAATGGTAAAGTATCCAGTTATAAACAAGCACAGAGGAGGCCTTGATGGCTAAGAAAAGGGCATGAAACTAGGCATATTAAAGACCATAATAGGCACGGTCGCTCCAACCCTCGGCACTGCGTTAGGTGGTCCCATGGGCGGTATGGCGGTTAACATGATTTCCAAAGTCCTAAAGATAGATCCGGCTGCCTCTCCGCAAAAGATGCAGGCGGCCATGGAAGCTGCCACTCCTGAGCAATTAGCCGAGCTTAAAAAGGTAGAGGGAGACTTTGAAGCGCGCATGAAAGAGTTGGACGTGGACCTATTCAAGCTGGAAACAGCAGACGTACAGGACGCCAGGAAAGCTTTTGCCAAGGACTGGACACCGAGGATCTTTGGACTTACGGCTCTGTTCGGTTTTGTCGGTTACATATTTTTAGTGACCATGCAGCCACCGGACTCAAATTCTGATACCATAGTTTCTTTAGTATTGGGGTATCTGGGTGGACTGGTATCAGGCATCTCCAGTTTTTATTTTGGTGCCTCTAATAAGGAAAGTGAGAAGTAGTTATGGATTGGCTTAAAGATTTTTGGGAATGGCTAGTACCCGGAGAGGATGACAAAGGTATATTAAAGAATCTTTGGGATGACGACGATGATCTTTCAGGGGACTATACAACTACCTATGGCGATGACCTTCCAGAAGGCTATACAGCTACCTATGGTAATGATCTCCCAGAAGGCTATACAGCAGATTATGGCATTCCAGCTGCTGGGACTTCTGCGACAGGGGAAACCTTTACCGATTTTGATAAATTTATGGAGTATATACTGGGAATAGATCCTAATTATGACCTTCCAGAAGGCTATACAGCTACCTATGGTGATGAGCTCCCAGAAGGCTATACAGCAGATTATGGCTATGGCACTCCAGGAGAGGGAACATCTCCAGGAGAGGCAACATCTGATGGTGGAGTCTTGGATGCTCTTATGGCTCTTATTGGTGGAAAAGATGGCAAAGGAATTATGGGCCTTGGTAAAAACATGTTGGACAATGATCTAGTTAAAATCCTATTGGGTAATTATTTATTGAAAAAGGACAAAGAGGGAAGTGGCGGTTATGTGCCTATTGGGCAGGAAGCCTATGGTGGTGCCGGACAGAATATCCCCGATTACCGTGTAACAAATTTACAACCGGCTTTAATGCCGGGGGTAGCCTACGCCAATGTAGCCCAACCGGAAACTCCCCCGCCGCCCATGCGGCACGGCGGCATTGCCAGTTTGGCTAGTCAGGAAGGACCCGGAGACATTACCCTGGCAAAATTGGAACCCGGAGAATTCGTGGTAACAAAAAAAGCCACTGATAACATAGGCGCACAGAACTTATATAGAATGATGAAACAAGCAGAGGGAATGGGCTAATGGCAAGTTATTTAGATCCAAAAACTACCGCTTTATATGAAGAGCCTTATGCCGGTGCCATGCGCCGTGGCTTTTTGGAGTCCGGTGCCGCATTAGCTAAACAGCCCATGCCGGTTCCGGTAGAGCAGATTGCTCCGTTGGATCCTTATCAAATGCAGGCACGTAAAATAGCGGGCGGCCTAGGTGGTTTCACGCCATATCTCAGTCAAGGGGCCGAGATGATGCAGCAGGGAGCAGGTTACTACGCGCCATCGGGAATACAAGATTTTTACAATCCCTATGAAACGGATGTAGTGCAACAGACCATTACGGATTTACAAAAAGCCAATGAACAACGAGGCATAGGCGATAGGGCCAGAGCCATTAGCCAAGGAGCTTTTGGCGGATCCCGCGGCAGACTCATGGAAGAAGAAAGAGAAAGAGCTTTTGGCCGTGGCATGACGGAAGGCATCGGTGGGTTACGCGCCCAAGGCTGGGGTCAAGCCCTGCAAGGCGCACAGACGGCGGGCCAAGGACTAGGAGCTATGGGACAGGGTTTTGGAAATCTCGGTATGACCGGACAAAGGGGCTTACTGAATCAAATAAGTACGCTTGAAGGATTAGGTACCACCGGAAGGGACATACAGCAACAAATGTATGGCGCTCAATACGGTGGAGCACAGCGTATGGCCCAGGAACCATGGCAACGTATGGGTCAATGGCAAGGTATGTTGGGCATGTTGCCGCCGACCATGGCACGAACAGAATACGGCACTGAGGCAGGAGTAAATCCTTTGGCGGGGCTGCTTAAATTATTGGGGGCAATTAAATAAATGAACTGGAAAACTAGACAATTGTTCTCCGACCGTGAGCACGGAATCGTGTCCGGTTTATCTCCTATTAGTATGACGGGCGGCGGAAACGTGCCTTATCCGAGTTATGAAGATGGTGGCGACGTATTACCTCAACTTTCTAATAATTATCATACTCATCCTGAGTTACATAGCCATTCTACAGATAGACCCTCTATCAGTGGACTACTACCACTGCCCAGAGGGCGGCCTGGACCAGAGGACATTGTATTATTTGGTCAAGAAGGTATGCAAGGCGGAGGATTATTTGAAGGAGCTGAAGAACCTTCAATCGAACAACAAGTAGCGGAACTTGCCGCTAAAATGGGAATTAGCCCTGTAGAAGCACGGGCCATGATCCTAAGACAAATGATACAAGCAAAAGGAGTTACTCTTTCTGATGAGGTCATTAATCAATTTGCCACCGGTTTAATTACCTTACACGAAGCCCTGGCACAAGCCATGGGACCTCCTAAGATGCAAACAGGTGGTCTTGCTTTGGATTTATTTGAAGGAGGCGATCAGGACATTAATGAAGCCTTGAACATGATGTCAGGGAGCGTTAGTCCTTCGTTATCGGACATAGGACCAACGGAAACAGTCGAAGAAACAGTAACAGTAACGGAGGACCAAGGGCCTACGGATACATCTGCTATTAAGCGGGCTTATCAAGAATTGGCCATGCAAGCGGTTGATGCAGCTAAAGACGCTATTGCACAAGGCGCCTCCGTTGAGCAAGTACAAGGTCCATTACAAGAAAGACTTATGATGATTGACGAACAGTATCGTCAAAAGAGTGGCACCCAAGACACCATATTAACGGAAGAATTTTTAATTCAATT
>Ga0310345_10001683_pt1 | contig 23893 bp, 19 predicted proteins | sample HC15DNA20500_MG_FD_204667 | JGI IMG/M metagenome (GOLD analysis project Ga0310345, IMG submission 204667) | Marine microbial communities from station ALOHA, North Pacific Subtropical Gyre - HC15-DNA-20-500_MG | ecosystem: Environmental > Aquatic > Marine > Oceanic | place: Pacific Ocean: North... | reverse complement strand
GCCCGTCCGTGCGCACGAAGCACCTGGCGGACGACGGCACCATGACCGACGACCACGATCACACGGACGAAACCGCGGACCGCAGAATTTCTGGAATCGGAGCCGCAGAATTTCCGGAACCTACACGCCATCTCCCCTTCTACCGGTCGGATCTCCGCACCAGGCACCGAGATGCCGCCTCGCCGCCTGGGAGTCGAGCAGTCGCGTCGGTACTGGCCGGCGAGCGACCATCCCGCTGCCAGTCCGCCTTTTGCGGCTTGGCGCCTTGGCGAGAGCAAAAAGCTGGCGCCGAGCTGAGTGCCGCCCCCCACGTCCTGGCGAGCCACCGTCCCGCTGCCCCCAACCCCTCTGCGCCTCTGCGCCTCTGCGAGAGACAATAGTCTGTCGCCGACCCGTGCGGCGCCGTCCCTCAGCCCGGCGAGCGACCATCCCGTCGCCAGCCAGTCCGCCCCTTTGCGTCTTTGCGTCTTTGCGTGAAGAAAAAACTGGCGCCAAGCCGCGTGGCGCCGCTCCTCCTCGCGGCGAGCGGCCATCCCGCTGCCAGTCCGCCCTTTGCGGCTTGGCGCCTTGGCGAGAGCAAAAAAAAGCTGGCGCCGAGCCGAGTGCCCCCCCCCACGCCCTGGCGAGCCGCCGTCCGGCTGCCCCCAACCCCAATGCGCCTCTGCGAGAGACAGTAGTCTGTCGCCGGCCCGTGCGGCGCCGTCCTCAGCGCGACGCGTCAGCGAGAGCAAGAAAGGTGGCGCCGAAGGAGCTCAGCGGAACAGGTCGATCTCGGACGCGAGGGAGTCGGCGTGGCGGCCTCTCTCGACGAGCGGCGCGTCGCCGGCGCGCACGTCGAGGCGGCGGCCGAAGAGGCGGAGCTGGATCGGGCACTGGTAGGGAGCGCGGGTCGCGCGGTGGTGGGAGAAGCCGAGGATGATGTTCAACCCCGGCAGCAGCGCGTCTTGCACCTCGAGGCGCGTCTCCGAGCGGATCACGTAGTTCGTCGGGAACGCGACGATGCCGACGCGGGTCGCGTCCGGGTGCTGCGTCGCGTAGCCTCGGGCGAGCTCGGCGATCGCGTCCGAGCTGCTCTCGAAGCGCACCGCGCGGCCGCGCTCGAGGTGGACCCGGAGGGGGTGACGACGCAGCTCGGTCGGGTCCGGGCGGATGGCGCCGAGCGCGCCTCGGTCCGCGACGAACACGCCGTCGACCGTGGCCGGGTGGAAGAGCACGCTGCCGGAGGGGAGGTTGTCCGGCTCGCCGGGGCCGGGGCGGCCGTCGGAGCTCAGCAGCGGGTAGCGGGCGCTCGTGCCGATGCGCACGTCGGTGCCGGCGTCGCTCGTGGCTTGCAGGCTGCCCGCCGCCTCGATGGCCTCGACCACGCGCGCGTTGAGCCGGGCGATGCGCTCGGGGTCGGCGCGGTAGGACTGGCTGAAGAGGCGCGCGTCGATCCGGGTGAGGTGCAGGTGGCGGAGGCGGCGCTGCGAGGCGAGCGCGAGCACGGCCATCGAGAGGGCGGGCGGGATGCCGTGGGCGGCGCAGAGGATCGACGCGGTGGCGTCTCCGGCGCGCCGGGTGATGGCGGCGGTCGCCTGCGCCTCGCTCGCCTCCGCGAGGTCCGACGTGTCGATGGGCACCGGCACGCCGCCGGCGCGCCGCACCGCGTCCCGGAAGACGTCGCGGAAGCGGGCCGCCTCCCACTCGAAGAGCGCGACCTCCTCGCCCTCGGTCACCCGGAGGACGTGCTGGACCACGTTGTCGGCGCCCCGCTGCAGCTTCTCGGACACGAGCCTCAGGGTACGACGGGCGGGATCAGAACCGGTAGCCCGCCGAGAGCAGCAGCTCCGGGCTGAAGCCGTACTCGCCGATGCCCTCGGACATGTCCTGCTCGATGGAGCCCGCGGGGTCGCCCGGCAGCGCGCGCACGTCCTGGGGTACGGTGGCTCGCACGTCGTTGTCGACCTCGTGGGTCCAGCCCACCGCGACGCGCATCACGAAGTGCTCCTCCACCACGAAGCGCCAGCCGATCCGGCCGTGGAGGGCGTGCACCGTGATCGCGATCGGGATGTTCTCCATGCCGGGCCAGCGGAGGTCCTGGCCGGTCGCGGCCTCGATCGCCTCCGCGCTCAGGGCGGAGCTGCCGGTGAGCATCGTGTAGCCGAACGAGAGCTCCAGGCCCTCGGGCAACGTGAAGCCGCCGCCGAGGCGCACGTTCCACGCGCCGCTCGCGATCGCCTCGTCCACCAGCGGCTGGAGCCGCTCGCGGTAGACGCCGGCGCCGCGGAGGATGCCGCTGACCACGTCGAGGTAGGCGTTGGGCGTGTGGCCGCCGCCGCCGTAGACGAAGAACCCGATCGGGGTGGTGATCGTAGCCTCGAGCCCGACGGAGAGCGGCACGCTGGTCTGCGCGGTGAGGTCGAAGTGCCAGCCGCTCATCGGCGTCGGCGTCGGGTCGGTGCGCACCGGTCGATCGAGCGCGCGGCCGAGCTGGGCGTGGGCGCTCGGCGTCGCGATCCACCCCATCCCGACCGTGGCGAGGAGCGTGGCGAGGAGCGCGGCGAGCCCGACGGAGACCGTCGTTCCCTGTGCCGCGCTGCGCCAGCTCCGAGCCATGCGCCCCAGTCGAGCATGGCCCGTGCCACGGCCGCCGGCGTGCGAGAAGCGGCCCATCCGGGTGCGCGCTCGCGCCCACGTCACGCGCGTGACGTCACCTTTGCACCTGCCCACCTCGGGAGGGAACGGCGGGCGAGGCGAGACCTTCACCTCCCCTGCGTTGCGCGCCCCCGTAGAGCGTTCACGGGAACGTCACGCCAGCGAGCTTGCGATCGTTGACGGTGGCCCAGATGCGATCGATCCGATCGCTCGCGTCCAGGTGCACCTGCACGGTGATGCGCGGCGCGTAGCGGCCGTCGGGGGCGTAGCGCGCGACGAGCGCGGGCTGACCGTTGAGCGCGCGGACGGCGAGCGCGACGGGGAGCCGCGCCATCGACGCGACGTTGCCGTAGAACCGCATGACGTCTTCCCGTCCACGCAGCGGGCGCACCGCCGCGATGTAGTCCCCGCCGCCGTCGTGCACGCTGATCACGTCCTCGGCGAGCAGCTCGGCGACCGCGGCGGCGTCGGCGCTGGCGAGCGCGGTGAAGAGCCGCTGCAGCGCGGCCTGCACCTTGGCGCTCCGCTCGGGGGTCATCGGGCGCCGCGCTCGCTCGTAGCCGTCGAGGGCCTTGCGCGCCCGGTGCAGGAGCACCCGCACGTTCTCGGGCGAGACGTCGAGCACCTCGGCGACCTCCGGCCCGGTCAGCCCCATCACGTCCCGGAGCACCACCGTCGCGCGCTGTCGCGGGTCGAGCGCCTCGAGGGCCACCAGGAACGCGTAGGAGGCGCTCTCGGCGAGATCGAAGCGCGCCTCGGGGCCGGGCTCCAGATCGGCCGCGAGGCGCTCGTCGTCGAGGGGGGACGGCAGCCAGGGGCCGAAGTAGCGCTCCCGGCCGCGCTTGCGCAGCGCGTCGATGCAGAGGCGCGTCGCGACGGTCACGAGCCAGGGGCGCAGCGGCGCCGCGGTGTCCTTCGGGGGCTTCTCGAGCGCGCGGCGGAACGTGTCCTGGACCAGGTCGTCGGCGTCGGCGGCGGAGCCGAGCATGCGGTAGCAGAGCCCGAAGAGGGCCTGGCGGTGCTGGTCGAGGTCCGCGAGGGCGGCGGGCATGGCGTTGACGATCATCGTGACACCTCTCGCCAGGTGTCACGAGGGGAGGGCGGCGACCGTTACACGTAACGGACGGGCGCGGCGGCGCGTGGGGTCTTCATGAGGAGGTACTCATGACGAACGCGATCGTGATCGGAGGCGGCCCGGCCGGGCTGGCCGCGGCGGTGGAGCTGGCGTCCCGCGGCGCCCGCGTGACCTTGCTGGAGGCGGATCGGGAGCTCGGGGGGCGCGCCCGCAGCTGGGAGGGGGAGGGCTACCGCCTCAACCTCGGGCCGCACGCGCTCTATCCGCAGGCGGAGCGGCTCCTGAACGCGCTGGGCGTGGAGGTGACCGGGCAGGTGCCGAACGGAGACCTCGCCTTCGACATCGACGGCGAGACCCACCCGATCCCGGCGAGCGCGCTGTCGCTCCTCTCCAGCCGGGCGTTCACGCTCGGGGAGAAGCTCCGGCTCGCGCGGCTCTTCGCCATGATGGGCAAGCCGAGCCCGGCGCTCGCGCGGGTGAGCGTCGCCGAGTGGCTGGACGGCCTCGGGATGACGGGGCGGGCGCGCGCGTTCGCGGAGGCGGTCGTGCGCATCGCCACCTACGCGAACGCGCCGGACCGCCTCTCGACGGCGGTGGCGCTCCGGCAGCTCGGCTCGGCGCAGGTGCGCTACGTCGACGGCGGCTGGTCCCGCATCGTCACCGCCCTCGCCGCGCGGGCCGACGCGCTCGGCGTCACCGTGCGGACCCGCGCGAAGGTGGGCGGGGTGGCGCCCGGGGTGGTGCGCGTCTCCGGGGAGTCGCTCCGGGCCGACGCGATCGTGCTCGCGGTGAGCCCGAAGCGCGCGGCGCGGCTGCTCGGCGATCACGCGCCCGCGCCCCTGAGCCGCTTCGCGGCCGAGGCGACCCCGGTGCGCGCCAGCCACCTCGACGTCGCCCTGTCGCGCCTGCCGCGGCCGGAGATGTCGGTGCGGCTCGGCGCCGACCGGCCGCTCTACGCGTCGGTGCACTCCCACTACGCGGCGCTCGCGCCGGAGGGCGGCGCGGTGATCCACCTGGCCCGTTACCTCGCGCCCGATCAGACGGTGGATCCGGCGACGGCGCGCGCCGAGCTGGAGGGGCTGCTCGACGAGACCCAGCCCGGCTGGCGCCGCCACCTGGTGGAGGCGCGCTTCGCGCCGGCGTCGCTCGTCATGCACGCCCTGCCCGAGGCGCGGACGGGGGGCTTCGCCGGGCGCCCCGAGCCGCTCGCCCTGCCCGGGATCGCCATCGCGGGCGACTGGGTCGGCGACACGGGGCTCCTGCTCGAGGCGTCGCTGGCCAGCGCGGTGACCGCGGCCCGCGCCCTCACCTCCGAACGCCGGGCCCTCGAGCCCCTGGGCGCGGTCGGCTGACGCGCCGCGCCGGCCGCGGCTGGCGGGCGAGGCGACGCCGTCGCATACCCACGGCCTCATGTGGTTCGGACGAGATCAGGACAGCGCCTACGACCTCGAGGCCAAGGCGCACGGGCTGCTCGACGCGGGGCGCACCGAGGAGGCGCTCCAGGTCGCGGAGAAGCTGCTCGCGATGGGCTGGTCGGGCGGCTTCGAGGTCAAGGCGCTCGCGCAGCACCAGGCGGGTGAGCTCGAGGGGGCGATCGCGACCCTCGAGGAGGCGACCGCCAAGGTGCCGAACGTCTGGCACCTCTGGCAGCTGCTCGGGAACCTGCGCTCGGACGCCGGCCAGCTCGACGGCGCGCTCGAGGCGATGAACGAGGCGCTCGGCTGCGAGGGCGTCAGCGAGGCCTCGCTCCGCTTCAACCGCGCCATCGTGCAGCACCGTCGGGGCGAGCCGGGCAAGGCGCTCGACGACCTGGAGTTCGTGATGGCGTTGCCCCGGCCGCCGGAGTTCGCCGAGGACGTGCTCTCGCTGGCCGCGAAGTGCCTGTCCGAGCTCGGCCGGGCCGAGGACGGGCTCACGCTGGTGGAGAGCGCGCTCGAGGCCTGCGCGGAGGGCGACGTCCGCCGCCCGCGCCTGCACGCCGAGCGCGCGGTGGCCCTCGATCGACTCGGTCGCGACCCCGAGGAGAGCCTCGCGATCGCCACCGAGGCCGGCGTGGCCACGCCCGATCTCCTCGCTCTCGTGCGGCGGGTCGCGGCGGTGTCCTGCGAGGCGCCCAAGCGCTTCCGCCTGGTCACCCAGAGCGCCGTCGATCGCGGCGAGGTGAAGGGCTGCTTCCGCGTCTTCGACGTGGTCGCCGACGATGAAGCGCAGGCCCTCTCCCTCTGCGTCGCGACCCTGCCGCCCGACGCCCGGGAGGCCGCCGCGATCGAAGAGAGCGCGGTGCTCGAGGAGCCGACCGCGCTCGAGCCGGGCGTCCACGCCGCGAGCGGCCTGATCTGGTTCGGCGAGGAGTGAGCGGCCCGCTGCCCGAGGAGGTCCTCGGGCAGGGGCACAGATGCAATGAAGGACGTGGTCCCCGCAGACTTGGGGTTGCACCCAACCAAGTCGAAAGGACCACGCCCCAATGCAGACTATCGATACGAAGCCGGCCCTGTACATCGCTCTCGACCTCGGCAGCACCAAGTGGACTCTGGCGCTGAGCGACGGGCGACGCCGACGACCGCGCCAACGGACCGTGCCGGCGCACGATCTGCCGACCCTCTTCGCCGAGGTAGAGCGAGCTCGGAAGCAGTTTGAGCTCGAGGCGGAGACTCGTATCGTGTCGTGCTTCGAAGCGGGACGGGACGGTTTCTGGTTGCACCGCGTGCTGCTCGAGCGGGGCTGGCAGAACGTGGTGATCGATCCGGGCAGCATCGCGCGACCGCGCAAGAAGCAGGCGAAGAGCGACCGGCTCGACGCGCACAAGCTGATGGACTGTCTGCAGCGTCATGACCGCGGCGAGTCGGTCTGGAGCGTGGTGCGGGTTCCACCTGCGGAGGTCGAGGACGTCCGCCGCGTCGAGCGGGAAAGGGAGCGACTCAAGCGGGAGCGAGGAGCACTGCGCAGCCGCTTCTTCTCCGTGCTTGCAGTGATTGGCGTCCCGAAGGAGAGCCGAGTGCTGGCTGTCGACATCGATTCGCTGCGAGATGCGACCGGAAGAGCCGTCCCGCCTCATGCACGCGCGGAGCTGCGGCGCCTACAGGCACGGCTGGCGCTCGTGGAGGAACAGCGACGTGAGCTCGAGCACGAACGTGACGAAGCCGTCCGCGAAGTACCGCGAGTGCGGAAGGTCTACGAGATGCTGGTGGCGGTCCGCGGTATCGGCGCGCTGTCGGCCTTTGTCCTCGCGACGGAGAGCTTCGGCTGGCGCGAGTTCGACAACACCCGTCAGGTCGGCGCTTCGGTGGGCCTCGCGCCCACGCCGCACCTCAGCGACCGAACGGGCTTCGAGCGCGGCATCAGCAAAGCGTCGCGACCTCAGCTGCGCTCTCTGATGGTCCAGCTGGCCTGGCTCTGGCTCCGCTACCAGCCGGACAGTCCGCTGAGTCGCTGGTTCGTGGAGCGCTTCGCTGGAGCGGGCGGACGCGCGAAGCGGATCGGCATTGTCGCCTTAGCTCGCAAACTCTACGTGACCCTGTGGAAATACGTGACCTGGGGGCTGGTGCCTGACGGCATGCAAGTCGCCGCTTGAACCCGCCTCAGCTCTCAACCCTTATCTGACGCTTCTCCTCGCCGATGCCCCACGACCCCTGCCCAGGGGCGCTCACGCGCACCGACGTCACAGATGGACGGGGCATCGGCGATCTTCTCTCGCACTCGCGTACCAAGCATGTGGAGTCGGACCCGTCCCGTCCGCTCGGATAGAAGGCCGTGATGAGCGTTAGCGCTCACCGCTTCGAGATCGCCCGGCGAGGAGAGGCATCAACACCCACTGAACGAGGACAACCACGAAACCGCCAAGCCAAATACCAAGTCTGCCCTTGACCCGCCTCATAGAGGGCAGGGGCACGGGCGCGTGTCGCCGGGCGCCTCCGGCGCCGGCTACACGCGCTCGATGATCGTCGCGATGCCCATGCCGCCGCCGATGCACAGGGTGATCAGCGCGGTGTTCGCGTCGCGGCGCTCGAGCTCGTCGAGGGCGGTGTTGAGCAGCATCGCGCCGGTCGCGCCGAGGGGGTGACCGAGGGCGATGGCGCCGCCGTTGACGTTGACCTTCTCGGGGTCGATGTCGAGGTCCTGGATGGTCTTGAGCGGGACGACCGCGAAGGCCTCGTTGATCTCCCAGAGATCGATGTCGCTGGCCGACATGCCCGCCTTCGCCAGCGCGCGCTCGGACGCGGGGGTGGGCGCGGTGAGCATGATGACCGGCTCGGCGCCGGCGGTGGCCATCGCGCGGATCTTCGCGCGGGCCTTCAGGCCGTGCTTCTTCAGCCCGTCGTCGTTGGCGAGCAGCACCGCGCACGCGCCGTCGACGATGCCGCTGGAGTTGCCGGCGTGGTGCACGTGCTCGATCGCCTTCACCTCCGGGTAGCGGAGGAGCGCGAGCTGGTCGATGGTCTCGCCGTTCGGGCCCATCGGCATCGCGCCGAGCTTGGCGAAGCTGGGCTTCAGCTGCGAGAGCGACTCGGCGGTGGTGCCGGGGCGCGGGTGCTCGTCCTTCTCGAGCACGACCTCGCCGGTGCTCGGGTGCTTCACCGCGAACATGCTGCCCGCGAAGCGGTTGTCCTCGATCGCGGCCGCGGCCTTCGCCTGCGAGCGCTCCGCGAAGGCGTCGACCTGCTCGCGGGTGAAGCCCCACTTGGTCGCGATGAGGTCGGCGCTGATGCCCTGCGGGACCTGCACGACCTTCTTGCGGAGGCTCAGGTTGTTGCCGTCGATGCCGGCGTCGTCCGAGCCCATGGGCACGCGGCTCATGCTCTCGACGCCGCCGCCGATGGTCAGGTCCTGCATGCCGCTCATCACGCCCATGGCGGCGAAGTTCACGCCCTGGAGCCCGGAGCCGCAGAAGCGGTTGAGGGACACGCCGGTGACGTCGTCCGGCCAGCCGGCCGAGAGGATGGAGTTGCGCGCGATGCAGGCGCCCTGCTCCTTGGCCTGGGTCACCGTGCCGAGGACGACGTCCTCGACGCCGCCCGCCTCGAAGCCGGCCTTCTCCGCGAGCCGGTTGAGGGTCTGGCCCATCAGCTCCTGGGGGTGGACCTCGCTCAGGCCGCCGCCGGGCTTGCCGTCCTTCGCCTTCTTGCCTCGGCCGCGCGGGGTTCGAACCGCATCGACGATGTACGCGTCTGCCATGATTTCTCTCCTGATTCCCCCGGGTGGGATCTCTACGGCCCGCCTCGCGGCGTCACCAGCCCATGATCTTCGCGATCATGTACTTCATCACCTCGCTCGTTCCGCCGCCGATGCGGAAGAGCCGCTGGTCGCGCCACGCGCGCGCCACCCACAGCTCCTCGAGGTAGCCCATGCCTCCGTGGAACTGGAGGCAGGTGTCCATGATCTCGTTCGCGACGTCGCCCACGAAGAGCTTGCACATCGCGATCTTCTTCACCGTCTCCATGGAGATCTCGGTCCCCTGGACGTACCGCTCCTCGTTGAAGTCGGCGACGGTCTCGTAGCAGAGGCTCTTGGCCGCCTCGGCCTTGGTGTAGAGGTCGGCGAAGGTGTGCTTCCAGACCTCGCGCGCCATGATCGGCTTGCCGAACGCCTTGCGCTCCTTGCCGTAGGCCACCGAGCGATCGAGCGCGCGCCGGGCCCCGGCGAGGGTGCTGGTCGCGCCGATCAGCCGCTCGGACTGGAAGTTCTGCATGAGGTAGTAGAACCCCTTGCCCTCTTCACCGAGCAGGTAGCGCTTGGGGATGCGGCAGTCCTCGAAGAACAGCTCCGCGGTGTCCGACGCGTGGTTGCCGATCTTCTCGAGCTTCTTGCTGACGGCGAAGCCCTTGGTGTCCGTCGGGAAGAGCAGGATCGAGATCCCGCCGTAGCCCGCGTCGGGGTCGGTCTTGACCAGGAGCGTGACGAAGTCGGCCCGGGTGCCGTTCGTGATGTACGTCTTGCTGCCGTTGATGACGTAGTCGTCGCCGTCCTTCTTGGCGGTGGTGCGGATGCCCGCCACGTCGGAGCCCGCGCCCGGCTCGCTCACCCCGAGGGCGGCGATGCGCTCCCCGGCGAGCGCCGGCCTCAGGAACTCCTCCTTCTGCTCCTTCGTGCCGAGCTCGTTGATGCACGGCGTGGCCATGTCGCTCTGCACGAGCAGGCCCATCGTGACGCCGGCCGCCTCGCAGCGGACGAGCTCCTCGCTCTTCACGACGCTGAACCAGTAGTCGCCGCCGCCGCCGCCGACCTCCTCGGGGTAGTGGGCCCCGAGGATCCCCAGCTCACCGGCCTTCTCGAAGACCCAGTTGGGGAAGGTCCGGTCCCGCTCCCACGCCTCGGCGTGCGGCGCGAGCTCGGTCTCGGCGAACTGCCTCACCTGCTTGCGGAACAGGTCGTGCTCTTCGGAATACGGACTCGGCATCTGTCGCTCCCTCCCACCCTGAATGCCCATTCATTTATCCGGATCGGCCCGCCACCGCAACACCCGCCCGCATCGGCCGCCCTCCCGGACGGAGGGGGCGTCGAGCGGGGAGGTCTCGCGCGTGCTTGCGATCATCGTCGGCGTCGCGGGCCGGCGACGCGATGGTTTGCGGTGGTCACTTTGGACGAGGCGCTCGCTCGCGCGCTCTTCACGCCTCGAATGGGTGGTACCTCCGCCGAGGTTCGAGGCATGATCGGCCGGTGAAACATCTTCGACTCGCTCTGATCGCGACACTTCTCCTCTTGCCCTCGAGCGCCCTCGCCGAGACCTACGCCGTCGGGCCCTCGGGCGACTATCGACAGCTGAACGAGCTCCCCAGCCTCGCCCCCGGCGACATCGTCGAGGTGGAGGGTGGCGCGACCTATGCGGCCGTGCGCTTCCGGGACCAGGGCACCGCCGACAACCCGATCACGGTCCGCGGGATCCGCTCGGCCGCGGGGGAGCGGCCGCGCATCGACGGCGGCATCAACACGGTCGAGCTGGCCGGCGACCACTTCGTGTTCGAGGGCTTCGAGGTCACCGGTGGGAGCTCGCGCTGCGTCTACCACCACGCGCACGACATCGTCGTCCGCGACGTGGTGATCCACGACTGCCCGGCGCACGGGCTCCTCGGCGCCGACACCGACTCCGGCTCACTGCTGTTCGAGTACTCCGAGGTCTACCGGACCGGCGACGGCGCGGGGCGGCACCAGGTCTACATGAGCACCGACCAGATCGCGCACCCCGGCTCGGTCTTCCGGATGCAGTTCTGCTACCTGCACGACGGCAACGGCGGCAACGGCGTGAAGTCGCGCGCCGAGCGGAACGAGATCTACTACAACTGGATCGAGGGCTCGCGGTTCCACGAGGTCGAGCTCATCGGCCCCGACCCGGGCGGGACGCCGGTCGCCGAGGACGCCAACATCGAGCACTCGGACGTGGTGGGCAACGTCTTCGTGAAGGGCGGGGACTTCCCCGATCACTGGATCGTTCGCTTCGGAGGCGACGCCACCGGTCAGACCAACGCACGCTACCGGTTCGCGTACAACACCGTGATCCTCGCGCCCGAGAGCCGGGGGGTGTTCCGGATGTTCGACGGCGTCGAGAGCCTCGAGGCGCACAACAACGTCATCTACCTGACGGGGGCGGGCAGAGCGGAGATCCTGCGTGACCGCGAGGCCGACTGGGTGGGCGGCGTGCGACGGGTGGCCGGCAGCACCAACTGGCTGGTCATGGGCATGGGCGAGCGCCAGGTGCCGGCGGAATGGACCGACACGATCCGAGGCACCGATCCGATGTTCGAGTCGGTGGCTGGCGGCGACCTTCGGCCCGCCGCGGGCAGCCCGCTGATCGACGCGGCGGATCCGAGCCCCATGGCGGTGCCTGGGTACGACTTCCCCTCGCCCGAGGCGCTGCCCCGCTTCCATCCACCCATGCGAGAGCTGCTCGCGCCAGCCGCCGCGACGCCGCGCCCGATGGTGGGAGACGGGTTCGACATCGGGGCCTTCGAGCACGGCTCCGCGCCCGTGACGCCGGCCGACGCGGGCACGCCCGACGCCGGCGTGTGCGAGCCGTCCTGCTCGGGCCGCGCGTGCGGTGACGACGGGTGCGGCGGCTCGTGCGGGGACTGCGGCGCGGGGCTCGTGTGCGCAGACGGCACATGCGCCGACAGCTGCCCGGGCGCCACCACGGCGTGCGGCGGCGAGTGTGTCGACCTCGACGAGGACGCGCGCCACTGTGGCGGCTGCGGGTTGGCCTGCGAGCGCAACGCCTCCTGCGTGCTCGGCTCGTGCGAGGCGTCCGCGATCGACGGAGGGATGGGGCCGAGCGTGGAGGGCGACGGGTGCGCCTGCCGCGTCGGTCGAAGCCCCGCGAGCCCGAACACGCTCTTCGTCGCGCTGGGGCTGCTCGGCTTCGCTGGCTGGCGCATGAGGCGTCGGCGCGCGGCGCTCCGGCGTCACCCCTCCGCAGACTGAAGCTGCGGCGCCCGCCCGAGCCGGTTCGCCGGCCGGTCGGGCGCCTTCCTCAGACGTCGTCGGCGGAGATCTCGTACTTCTTCATCAGCTTTCGGAAGTACTTGCGGTCGATGTCCGCCTCGCGGGCGGCGTGGCTGATGTTCCCCTCGTTCTTCTTCAGCAGCGCGAGGATGTAGTCGGCCTCGAAGGTGCTGACCCACTGCTCCTTCGCGTCCTTGAACGTGCCCATCTGCTCGACCGGGACCGCGGGGAGCTCGATCGACGGATTGGTCTGGTCGGCGGCGAGCGGGGAGCCGTCGCGCGGGTGCGCGATGTGGTCGGGCAGATCGGCCAGCTCGACGACGTCGCCCTCGGCGAAGCTCACCGCGCGCTCGACCACGTTGTGCAGCTCGCGCACGTTGCCCGGCCACTCGTAGTGCTGCATGCGCTGCAGCACGTCGGGGGCGAAGCCGGTGACCTTCTTGCCGCCGAGCGCGTCGCGGTTGAAGCGGCCGCCGGCGAGGAAGTGCTTGGCGAGCAGCTCGATGTCCTCGCGACGATCCCGGAGCGGCGGCAGCATCAGGCGCACGACCGAGAGGCGGTAGAAGAGATCCTCGCGGAACCGTCCCTCGCGCACCTCCTCTTCGAGGTCGCGGTTCGTCGCCGCGACCACCCGCACGTCGACCTTGATCGGCTTGGCGCCGCCGACGCGCTTCACCTCGCGCTGCTCGAGCACCCGCAGGAGCTTGGGCTGGAGATCGAGCTGCAGCTCGCCGAGCTCGTCGAGGAACACGGTGCCCCCGTGCGCGAGCTCGAAGACGCCCTGGCGGGTGGCGGTCGCGCCGGTGAAGGAGCCCTTCTCGTGGCCGAAGAGCTCGCTCTCGATGAGGTTCTCGGGCACGGCGCCGCAGTCGAAGACGATGAAGGGCCCGTCCCGTCGCCGCGACTGCTGGTGCACGGTGCGGGCGACGACCTCCTTGCCGGTGCCGGTCTCGCCCTCGATGACGACCGTGGTGTCGGTCGGCGCGATCTTCTCGAGGATCGCGTAGATCTCCCGCATCGTGCGGTCGCGGCCGATGATCTCGCCGTAGCGCTCGCGGTCGCTCGGCACGATGTGCAGCTTCTCGTCGACCGGCTGGAACTTGATGTCGGTCTTGCCGCAGCTGAGCGTGCAGTTCTCGTGGAGGAACGCCTCGCGGATCCGGACCCGGTTCACGAAGGTGCCGTTCGTCGAGCCGAGGTCCTGGATGATGTACTGGTCGCCCTCGCGGGTGATCTTGCAGTGGTTGCGGCTCACGGTCTCGTCGTCGATGACGAGGTCGTTCTCCTCCATCGCGCCGATCGACACGACGTCTTGCTCGTAGGTGTACTCCTTGAGCGCGTCGCCCCGCTTCAGCGCCAGCTTGCAGCGCCGCAGCGTGATGGTCGTGGGCCGACCGTCGATGTACGTGAGCTTGGTGGCCGGAGCGCGCGGTGGGACGCTCTGGCCGTCGGGGTGTTCTGACATCACCCGCGACGATACGTCCGGGCGATCGCTGGGGTCAACGGTCCCCAGCGCCCCGGATCACGGATTCTGTTCGGCGCCCGGCTGCGGATCCGCCGGCGCCTCCACCGCGGGGGGCGGCGCGGGCGCGTTGGCGGCGGCTTCGCCGTGCGAGTCTCCCTCGTCCTCGCGCTCGGGCGGGTCGAGGCGGATGGGGCGGAGCAGGTCGTAGTCGACCTCGACGCCGGCGCGCTCGCGGAGCTGGGCCACGAAGTCCTCGAGCTCCTGCTGGCGGGTCTCGCGCCACAGGCGGAGGCGGATGGTCGGGGCGGCCTGCTCGTAGCTGCGGTGCTCGGGCGGGCGGCGGCCGGTGAGCTTCACGATGCTCCAGCGCTCCCCCACCTGGACCGGCTCGGGGGCCACGCCGCCGACCTCCTCGATGGCGAAGGCGGCGCGCGCGATGGCCTCGTCGACCCGCGGGTCGCGCTCGTTGCGGGGCTGGCCCTCGTCGTCGAAGTAGCGGAGGTCGCCGCCGCGCAGGCGGGTCTCCGGGTCGAGGCTGTTGTCGCGGGCCAGGGTGCGGAAGGCGCGGGCGTCGGCCTCGCGCGCCTGCTCGAGCAGCCGGGTGGCCTCCTCGCGGCTCGCCACCTGGATGTGGGCCGCGCGCCGCCGCTCGTCGCGGGTGAACTCCTCGGGGTGCCCGTCGTAGTAGGCGCGGACCTGCTCCTCCGGGATGCTCTCCGGGGTGATGCGCTCGTCGAAGTCGCGCCGGATGAGCTGCTGCACCGCGTTCTGGTTCACCACGCGGCGGACCTCGTCGTGCTCCCCGATCTCGGCGCGCTCGGCCGCGCGGGCGAGGAGCTCGAAGCGGATCATGCTCTCGACGAACTCGCGGAGCTGCCCCGGGTCCCGGAAGCGGACGCGCATGAACGGCGACTGCTCGTTGATCGCGTCCTCGACCTCGCCGATCGTGATCGTCTCCTCGCCCACCCGGGCCAGGACCTTCGCGCGGCGCGCCCGATCGGCGGCGCTCGGCTCGGCGGCCTCCTCGGTCGGCGCGGGAGTCGCCTCCTCCGCCTCCTGGGCGAAGGCGACCGCCACGGCGGAGCAGGCGAGCATCGACGAGAGCGACAGCAGGATCACACGACGCATGCCGCCGTTGTTCCACGCCCCCATCGAAGGGTCAACGTCCCTCAGAACCCGTAGGACAGCGAGCCGCCGAAGAAGAAGCTGTAGAGGCCGTAGCCGCCGTCGATGCGGATCTGGATCTGCTTGATGGGCTTGATGCGGACCGCGATGTGCGGGAGCGAGACCCAGGGGAACAGGAACGGGGTGTCGCCGCCGTCGGTGAACCAGTTCGGCTCCTGGCAGTCGTAGTGGCCGCCGCTGTTCGCGTAGCAGGGCGGGGGCGCGGCGGGCTCGCAGTACCCGGGCGTGCCGCCTCCGGGGCCGTCGCAGGGCTCCCAGTCTCCGGCGCCGGCGCGGCTCTCGGTGGCCTCGTTCCGGGTGAGGTTGCCGTAGATGAAGCCGAAGCCGAGGTCGAAGCCGAGCTCGAAGGCGAGCCAGTCGGTGATCGGGAAGCTCCAGAGGAACTCGGCGGTGATGAAGATCACCCCGAGGTCGACCTGGATGAACTCGGTGTCGGTCCGCGGGTCGCCGCTGGCGCGGAAGAAGCCCTGGCCGGACGCGTTGTTCCACCAGGCGTTGGCGACGATGTTGAAGTTGTTGCGGCGGTAGTTGAACGTGAGGCCGGCGCCCGGGTTGGAGCCGTCGATCCCGCCGTCGACGAAGAGCTCCTGGATGAAGCCCGGGATGATCACGTGGCGGTAGAAGCCGCCGAGGAAGAAGTAGTCGGTGTCGGCCGCCTCGAAGGGATCGGTGGAGTCGCGCACGACCTCGGTCGGCGTCGCCTCCTCCGTGTCCGCCTGCTCGTCGCCGAGCCGAGGCGGCGCCTCGTCCTCCTCCTCCACCGTCGTCGGGGAGCCGAGCGCGGTGGGGTCGTCGTCGTCCTGTGCCTGCGCCACCGAGGCCCCGAGGGCCAGGGCCAGCGCGCCGATCCAAGTCAAGCTGCGAAGTCGCATTCGTCGTCCTCCCGACTCTGGCGAGCCTACATCAAGTCACCCGACGTGAGAGAGGATGGCCTCGGCCAACGCGTCGGGGGCGAGCCAGTGGATCATGTGGCCGACGTCGTCGATCACGATCTCCCTGGCGTCGGGCAGCGCGGCGACCCGCGCCTCGTGGTCCGCGGTGCGGAAGCCGCGGGCGCCGCTCACCACCAGCGTCGGCGCGGTGATGCGCCCGAGGAACTGACCGAAGATCGCCGCGTCGAAGGGGTTCGGCGAGGTCGTCCGGTGCAGCGGGTCGAAGCGCCAGGCGAGCCCGCCCTCGACCTCCCGGGTGCCCTTCTCGGCCAGAAAGTAGGCGAGGTCGGTCGGCATCGCCGGGTTCGCGAGCCGCAGCCGCCGGACCGCGTCGGCGAGGTCGGGCAGCACCTTCTCGTCGCGGCGCCAGAAGCGGTCCATCGAGTCGAGCCACGCGCGCGCCTTGTCCGGGGCCTCGCCGTCGAACGCGGGCGGGCCGAGCCCCTCCACGAGCGTGACCGTCTCCGCCACCCCGGGGTGGGTCGCGGCGTAGAGGCTCACCGCGGTGCCGCCCATCGAGTGGCCGACGAGGTGCACGTCGCCGCTGGCGAGCACCGGCATCAGCGCGTGCAGGTCGAGCACGTAGTCGTGGAAGTGGTAGTAGCCGCCGCGGCCGACGTGCTCGGTCTCGCCGTGCCCGCGCCAGCTGAAGGCGACGACCCGGAAGCCGGCCTCGACCAGCGGCGCCGCGACCCCCTGGAACGACCACGCCTGATCGAGGAAGCCGTGGCACAGGACGATCGTGGTGCCGGCGGCGTCGTTCCAGCTCAGCACGTGGTGCTTCAGGCCGTTCGCCTCGAGGGACCGCTCGACCGGCTTGGGCGTCTCACCGAAGGGCATGCCCTCCGATTAGCACGCAGCCCTCGGTTTTCAGCGAGGAGCGGTCCCACTAGACTCGGACCCGACGTGCGTCTGCTCTCGCTTTGCTTCACCGGCCTCGCCCTGGCTCTCGCGCTCCCCGGCTGCGCCGGACAGGAGTGCGACTTCAACTCCCAGTGCGGCGAGCGCTTCTACTGCGCCTTCGGGCGCTGCGAGCAGGACTGCCGGGTGGACACCGACTGCGCGCCCGGCGAGGGCTGCAACGCGATCGGGCAGTGCGTGGTCGGCTTCGACGGCGGGCCCCCGCCGCCGATGGACACCGGGGTGCCGCCCCTGCCCGACGGCGGGCCGCCGCCTCCCCCGCGCGACACCGGCGTGGTCGACCCACCGCGCGACTCGGGCCGACCGCCGCCCCCGGACTCCGGCGTCGTGCGCGACACCGGCGTGCCCACCGGCACCGGGCGCTACCTCGATCGCTGCTCCGGCGGCGGAGACTGCGCGACCGGGCTCTGCGTCGACGACGTGGGCGGCACCCGCATGTGCACCATCAGCTGCACGACCCACCGCGACTGCGCCTCCGAGCACGTGTGCGCGTCCGGGGTCTGCATCCACGACGACACCGGCGCGAGCTGCGCTACCGGCAGCCCGGCGAGCTGCGCGCTCGGCCTCTGCATCGGCAACTCGACGACCGGCACCGGGCACTGCACGCGCGACTGCGGGAGCGCCGCCGACTGCCCGTCCGGCTTCGCCTGCGCCGACGCCGGCGGGGTGCGGGTCTGCGTCGACATCGAGCACGGCTGCAGCGGCCCCGAGCAGTGCGAGACCGGCCTCTGCCTCTCGGCCCAGGGCTGCACGTCGGAGTGCCGCACCGCCGCCGACTGCCCCCGGCGGCTCGACGGCCTCGAGCCCTACCGCTGCGAGCGCGCCTTCGGCTCCACCAACCCCATCTGCGTCCCGCCGAGCGACATCATGGGCGGCGATCCGATCGGCGCGGCCTGCCCGGCGACCGGCTTCAACACCTGCCGCAGCGCCGCCTGCGACACCGCCGCGCCGACCGGGCCGATGTGCACGCAGGCCTGCACCCAGGAGGGCGGCTGCGGCTCCGGCCTCGGCTGCTGGCCGCTCGTCGACGGCGGGAGCATCGTGCTCGTCTGCTCGCGCGGCGGCAGCGGCGCGATCGGCTCGGCCTGCAGCACCGGGCGCCAGTGCGACTCCGCGCTCTGCGACACCGCGGGCTTCTGCACCCGGCTCTGCACCGACGACGCGCTCTGCCCGACCGGCATGCGCTGCGAGCGGGTCCCCGGCTTCAGCGTCTCGCTCTGTCGCCGATAGGGAGGTCCTCGGCCGCGCGCACGAGGTGACGCACGGCGCGGCGGGCCTCGGCGAGCAGGTGGTAGCCGGCCATCGCCGCGCCCGCCTTCGCGGTGCCCGCGGTGGCCTCCGCGATCAGCGCCTTGCGCTCGCGCTCGTAGCGCTCCTCGAGCACGCCGAGGGACTCCTCGGCCGCGGCGAGCGAGAAGCCCTCCCGCTCCGGGTTCGAGAGGGCGATGGTGTCTCGCAGGGCCTCGCCGAGCGGGCCGTCGAAGCGGCCCACGCGGGTGGACTCCACCCCGCGCAGGGTGACGAGCGCCGAGGCCTGCTCGACCGCGGTGAGGTAGTGGCGCGAGGTGCGGAGGAGCTGGGCCAGAGCGGCCGCGGTCGGCTCGGACATCTGGGCGCGGTCGAGCGCCGACGTCGCCTCGGCGATCGCGTCCATCAGCTGGTGGAAGCGGCCCACGCGGCGCTCGACGGCGTCCCTCGAGGGCGCGGGCGGGGCGAGCGCGAGGCCGACGATCTCGCCGGCGTGGCGCCCGGCGCGGGCCATCTCGAGGGTCACCGCCTCGAGCGCGAGCGCCGGTACGCTCAGGACGTTGGCGTCGAGGTGGCGCGGCTCGCCCTTCTGCTCGTCCTCGCTCACGAAGCGCGCCTCGAGCCAGCGCCGGAGCCGATCGCTCAGCGGCCACATCAGCAGCACGCCGATGACGTTGAAGGCGGTGTGGAAGAGCGCGAGCAGGGTGGGGAGCGGGGCTCCGTCGCCGAGGGCCAGCGTGAGCGCGTCGAGCAGCCAGGGGAGGAGCGCGAGCGCGACGACGGCGGCGAGGAGGTTGAAGGCGACGTGCCCGACCGCGGTGCGCTTGGCGGCGCTCGTCGCGCCGATCGCGGCGAAGCCGGCGGTGGAGGTGGTGCCGAGGTTCGCGCCCACCACCATCGCGCCCGCGTCCTGCACGTCGATGAGCCCGCCGGACGCCGCGGTCAGGGTCAGGGCGAGGGCGGCGCTCGACGACTGCATGATCACGGTGAGCAGCGCGCCGACGCCGAAGAACGCCAGCCCGGACAGCGGCCCGCCGAAGCCCTCGAGATCCACCGAGGCGCCGACCCCGTCGAAGGTCGTCTTCAGGATCGAGAGCCCGAGGAAGAAGAGCCCGAAGCCGGCCAGCGCCTCGCCCAGCGCGCGCCGCCGCTCGCCGCCGTGACCGAGCCCGAGCAGCATGCCCGCGCCGATCATCGGCAGCGAGAGCGCCTCGAGGTCGACCTCCACCCCGGTGAGCGCCACCAGCCAGGCGGTCATCGTGGTGCCGACGTTGCTGCCGAAGACGACCCACAGCGCGCGGCCGAGATCGAGCAGCCCGGCGTTGACGAAGCCGATGGCCGCGACCGTGACCGCGCTCGACGACTGCACCAGCGCCGTCATGAGCACGCCGGCGAGGAGCGCCCGGGGCCGGTCGCGCGTCCAGCGGGCGAGGAGATCGCGGAGGAGGCGGCCGGCGGCGACCTTCAGCCCGTCGGTCATCAGCCGCATCCCGAGGAGGAAGAGGCCGACGCCGCCGACGACGCTCGCGATCAGGAGGGCGGGCTCGTCCATGGAGCGCGCATGTACCCCCTAGTTGGTGAGCTGCATGATGTCTTTGCCCATCACGAGGACGAGCACGCCGAGCAAGAAGATGATGCCGACGGTGTGGATCGCGGCCTCGACCTTCTCGTTGGCCCGGCGCCGCGTGATCACCTCGTAGCCGAGGAAGGTCAGGCGGCCGCCGTCGAGGGCGGGGAAGGGCAGGAGGTTGAACAGCCCGAGCGCCACCGACAGCTGGAAGAGCAGCCACATGTACATCTGCCAGCCGGCCTCGATGGAGTCGGCGAGGTGCTTCGTCATGCCGACGGCACTGGTCACGTTGTCGGCGTCGAAGCGCTCGAACATGGCCGCGATCGAGGCGAGCGAGAGCACGGTCGTGGTCACCGGCTCGACCCACGCCGCCCGGGTGGCGCCGTCCAGATCGGTGGTGTGGTAGGTGTAGCTGCGGCGCGCGGCGATGTGGATGCCGATGAGCACCCGGCCGTCCTCGTCCGCGCGGGGCGTCGCCGTGTACTCGAGCCGCTCGCCCCCGCGCTCGATGACGAAGGTCGTGGCCTCGTCGGGGTGGCGGTTGATCTCGGCGATGAGCTCGCTCGCCTCCTCGACCTCGACGCCGCCGACGGCCACGATGCGGTCTCCGGCGCGGATGCCCTTGGTGTCGCCCGCGGCCTCGGCGTCGACCGGCTGCGCCTCGAACGCGGCCGAGCCCTTCACCGGGAACCACACCTCGGTCTGGGTGTGGAACTGCGGCCAGCCGCCCACGAGGTGCAGGCCGAAGGCGATCAGCGCGGCCGCCATGTAGTTGGCGAGGGGGCCGGCGAAGATGGTCACGATGCGCGCGAAGACGCCCTTGTTGGCGTAGGCCTCGTCGTCGTCCGGGTCGATGGGCTCGACCGGGTTCATGCCGTCGATCTGCACGTAGGCGAGCAGGGGCAGCGCGCAGACCTGGTAGGTGGTCGGGCTGTCCTTCGGCTTGTACTTCCAGAGCGCCGGGCCGAGGCCGATGCTGTACTTCAGGACGCGCATCCCGAACGCGCGCGCCGCGAGGTAGTGCCCCGACTCGTGCACGATCACGAGGAACGAGATGCCGAGGATGGCGATCGCGACGCTGAGCGGCGTGTCCAGGAAATCCATGGTCTTCGGCCCGCCGGAACCATAACCAGAACGCGCGCCGTCGGCTACGGTCGACCCGGGCGCGGGCCGTCCTTAGACTCCGACGGATGCGTCGCCGCGCCACGATGATCGCCCTCGCGCTCGCGGGGCTGCTCTCGGCGGCGGCGCTCGCGCTGGCCGACGGGCCGCTCCTGCACGAGTTCGTGCCCGATCTCTCGGCCAACGAGGGCGCGCTCGTGATCTCGAGCGGCGGCGCGACCCCGGACGCGATCATCTCCCAGGGCGAGGTGCTGCCCCAGCCCGAGGGCGGCGCGCTGAACCGGGCCGAGGAGGCGCCGATGGTGGCGGAGCCCGGCGACTCGGTGCGCAGCGAGGAGGCCGGCCGCCGCTCCGAGACTTTCCGGCCGGACCGGACCACCGAGCTCAACGGGACCGTCGGCTACTACACGGTCTTCACGCCCACCATCGCGCCCTTCAAGCGGGTGACCGCGCTCGACGCCGTCACCCTGTCGCGGGGCACCCCGATCCTCGGCGGCGCGGACCGGCGCGGCGCCGCGATCGAGGTGGTCGGCGTGCACGCCACGCCCCCCGACCCGCGCCCCCGCGATCAGTTCTGGGGCAACGTCGTGCTCGACTTCTCGGAGGGGCGCACGGTGCCTTTCCCCTCGGTCGCGCCGGACGCCCGCCTGCTCACGGTGGACGCGGAGCCCGCGGTCGAGCTGCGCTTCTCCAAGGACTCGGCCGACAACTTCTTCGCGACGGTCGAGGGCGAGGCCCCGCGCTACGTGCGGGTGGTCTTCCTCACCGACGCGCCCCGGACCTACTTCGGGCAGCCGATCCCGGACGGGCCGGTCGACGCGCACGCGGGGCGCATGCCGCCGCTCCCGGCCTCGGTGCAGCGGGACGCGGACATCTTCGCGTCGGAGCTCGGCCTCTCGCGCGACAGCGAGTTCCGGGACGCGCTCGTGGAGCTGACGGCGCACTTCCGCAGCTTCGAGGAGTCCCGCGAGCCGCCGGCCGACACCGGCAACATCTATCTCGATCTCTCGCGCGGCCAGCGCGGCATCTGCCGCCACCGCGCCTACGGCTTCGTCATCACCGCGATCGGGCTCGGCATGCACGCCCGCTTCGTGCAGAACGAGGCCCACGCCTGGGCCGAGGTCGAGCTGCCGGGGACCGCGGGCTGGCTCCGGGTGGACCTCGGGGGCGCGGCGACCGGGCTCGAGGCGCGGGGGGCCGAGGACCGCCCGGTGCACCGGCCCGACGTCACCGATCCGCTCCCGCGCCCCGAGGAGTACGAGGCGGCGTACGAGGAGGCGGCGCGCATGAGCGGCCTGCGGGCTCCCGATCCCGAAGAGGCCGGCGAGGGCGGCGCGAGCGGCGAGGCCACCGGCGGCGCGGCGGGCGGCGGCGCTTCGGGCGCGGCGGGGGAGGCCGGCGAGGGGGGCGAAGCCACGGCCACCGCCCCGACCGCCACCCCGACGCAGGGCGCGGCCGCCGAGAGCGCCAGCCGGCGACCGCTCGCGCTCACCGTCGATCGGCGCGCGTTCGAGGTCTTCCGCGGCCGCGAGCTCGAGGTGACCGGCGGCGCGCGCGCGGGCGGCGGCGCCGTGCCGGGGCTCCGGGTCGAGGCGCTGCTGCGCGCGCCCCGCGGGGAGGCGGAGTGGCTGCTCGGGGTGACCGTGACCGACGCCAACGGCCGCTACCGCGGCGTCTTCGGCGTGCCCCCGGACCTCCCGGTCGGCGACTACGAGCTCGTCGTCCGAAGCCCGGGCAGCCGCGAGGTCTCGGCGGCCGTGGCTCGCTGACAGGCCGCCGAAAGCGGCCTGTCCCCGTGCCCGTGCCCGCGGAAGCTGGGCGCTAGAACAGGCTGGTGTCCGCGTCCTCGCGGGGCGGGACGACGGCGGCGTCGCCGCGCCGGCGCTCGAGGAAGGTCCGCAGGATGCGCTGCTCGGTGCGGCCACGCTCGCGCACCGCCGTCGGGACGCGCAGCACGAGCTCGAGCTCGCCCGCCTTCGGCATCGCGATCAGGACGCGCGGCTCGACCGAGAACTTCGGGAGCGAGTGCTTGTCGCTGAGGCGGTCCATGAAGGCGCGCGCGGGCTCGACGAAGTCGGCGCACGCCTCGTTGGCCACCGCGAGCAAGGTCTCCTCCGCGTTCCGCCAGTCGTCCTCGGCCTTGATGGGCAAGGTCATGACGTGCACGACGTAGCGATCCATGAAGGTCTCGTTCGTCACCCCGCTGTTCAGCATCACGCTGTTGGGCACCACCACCGCGCGGCCGGTGCGCTGGTGACCGGGGCCGACCTCGAGCAGGGTGGTCGCGAGCAGGGTGCTGTCGATCACGTCGCCGCGGAAGCCGCCCATCTCCACCCGATCGCCGATCGCGAACGAGCCGCTGGTGGCCCGGAGGATGGAGCCGCTGACGCACATGATCAGCTCCTTGGTGGCGAGCACGATCGCGGCGGCGATGGCCACCACGCTGACCGCGAACGCCTGGAGCTCGGACGCCCAGATCACCATCAGCCCGAGCCCGAGGCCGATCAGGACCAGGTTGCGCACGCTCGCCGTCCACCGGCGGCGCATCGCGTCGGAGGACAGCTTCATGTTCCGGATCGTCCGGAGCACCGCGTAGCGCGACAGGATCAGGGCGAAGAGCAGCGTCCCGGTGGCGAGCACGTTCCGGCGGAGCTCGGGATCGTTCAGCGGATTCCAGTCCACGGGCCAGGCTTGCCGTCCCTCCCGCCTCGACGCAACATCCGGGCATGAGCCTCGCCGCCAACGTCACCAGCGCCTTCGGGAGCGTCCTGCCCAACGTCGAGAAGCAGGGCAACTTCATCCGCGACAGCTGGGACCGCCTCGCGAAGGTGCCGGGCGGCAAGGCGATCTTCTCCCGCCTCGTCGGCATGGCCGCGCCCTACACCGGCTCGATGGGCGCCAAGGTGGTCGACCTCGGCCCGGGCCGCGCGCGGGTGGAGCTCGCCGACCGCCGCAAGGTGCGCAACCACCTCGACTGCGTGCACGCCGTCGCGCTCGCCAACCTGGCCGAGCTGACCGGGAACGTCGCGGTGGCCTACACCCTGCCGGACGACGCCCGCTTCATCGTGGCCGGCATGGACATCAGCTACCTGAAGAAGGCGCGCGGCACGATCACCGGCGCGGCGACCTGCCCGCTCTTCGACTCGAACGAGAAGTCCGAGCACGCGATCGAGGTCTCGCTGACCAACCGGAAGGGCGAGCAGGTGGCGCTGGCCACCCTGCGCACCCTGGTCGGCCCCAAGAAGAGCCCCTGACGGCTGAGTCTCCAGGGCAGGGGCGGGTCCGCCCCCGCCCCCCCCCCGCGCCCCCCC
>Ga0310345_10001682_pt1 | contig 23906 bp, 18 predicted proteins | sample HC15DNA20500_MG_FD_204667 | JGI IMG/M metagenome (GOLD analysis project Ga0310345, IMG submission 204667) | Marine microbial communities from station ALOHA, North Pacific Subtropical Gyre - HC15-DNA-20-500_MG | ecosystem: Environmental > Aquatic > Marine > Oceanic | place: Pacific Ocean: North... | reverse complement strand
ACATACATTTCCTGAATTATTTGGAACGAGTGCAGCTGATGATCTAACTGGAAAAGAAATTGGATTTTTTGAAAGTATAATCAATTTGTTTGCACCTCCAACACCAACAAATAAATATTTTAAAATTATCAAAAATGATCTATACAAAGAAACTATTCTTTGGTTATCTACACTCCGACCACACGAATACGTTAGATTTCTTGAAAAAACACTTAAAGCTTTTCCAAATATTATTAATCATTCTTCTTTTACAAGAGCTACTGATTTAGACGAGAAAATTCTTAAATTATTTTCTGTATCTCGTGATTATAAAACAGGACAAGTTTCAAAATTTGGTAATGACTTCTCGTCTATGAAAAAAAACTTTGATAGCTTAGGAAGAATATTAGCTAATCATAGATTTGCAGGTAATGTCATAGATAATCTTTATATTGATACTGATTTTAATCGTAAATTTTATAATAATTTAAGTGAAGTTGTTCAAACATTTCCAGATGATGCTAAAAAATTTGGATTAGTAGTTAAAGCAGGTGAAGGAACTTGGGATCAAATAAGCGATGAATTTTATGATACATTATACCAATCTGCTACTAAAATTAAAGGCTATAATGGTAAATCTCGTGATGAACTTGTTACTTGGTTAGATGAAACACTTAGTATTAATGGAGTTACATCCTTTTTACCAAAAAAAGTATTAATAGAAAATAAGATTACTGGTACTGAACCAATAACTGATGATCAAGTTGTAGCACGTATGAAAGCAATGGAAACTGGTAGTAAAAAAACATTTTCAACAGATGATGCTAAAGGTGGATTTAGAAGTATTTTACTTACTCTTATGAAAAAATATAGAGGATATGATAGAAGTTCTTATAAATTTTTAATTATTAATGGTCAAGAAATATATCCAGATCAAGCTCTTGCATGGTATGAATTTGATGGGTTTATAAATCCAAGCGATGATATTATGAAACAAATTCGGGAACAATCTTTTCAAGGAGGACCTTCATCAGTAAATAAAAGTCCATTAGAAAAACCAGTAAGACAAGATATTAGAGATGTTTCTAAAGATGTAGCAGATCCACAAATTAATCAAATTCTTCAAGAAAATTTACCTGAAGTATCAAGTCTTAGTAATGAAATTACTAACTTATTGAAAATTATTAATGAACAAGGACAACATTTACAACAAACGGATGAATTAATTGATCAACTTATTATTGATGAAAATACTATATTACAAGATGTATCTGCTAAAGTTGATGATGTTAATTCTATTATTCAAGTTAATGATTTAGATATTAAAAAAAGAATGAAAAAAGTTGAGAAAAAACAAACAGTAACACCAGCACGACCATTACCACCACCAAATCAACAAGCACCACCAGCAATACAATTAACTATTCAACAACCTACTCAAACAGCAGGTAGAAGAAATAGAGATGTTATTATTGGAAAATATAAAAGTACTGATGGTATTAAAACTTTATACAGACATTCTAAAACAAAATCATTTTACTATATTACAAAAAAAAATAATAGAAAAAAAATTGATATTAATTCTTCCCGTGTTATTTATTAAATTTTACAAAATTATTTTAATCTTTATAAACAAATTTTTATTTTTCTTATAAAAATTAGAAATCAAATACATTTTAATTATTACTATCTATTAAATAACGAATTGCTTCATAGGATATCATTATACAACCATTTACTGGAGCTATTTTTAATAATGCAGGAGGTAATCCTCTCCATAATTTTAAATAATAACCACTATTTATTATACTTCTAAAATGTTCTATGTTTTTCACATTGTGAGATTGTATTGTTGTTTTTAACATATCTACTGGAAATAATAATGACCAAGTTATAGTACTCGCTACACAACCAGATAAAAATGTTGATAAAGGGTTTACACCATATTTTTTACGTAAAGTTCCATATATTCCTAAATATGTCGTTCCATGTACCATTTCTTTCATTGTATATATGGGTAATCCTTTATAAAATCCTCTTAATCCTTTAGTATTATAAATTTTCTTAATATAATGACTTAAATATTCATCATGTTTTGTTTGTAAACCTATTTTAATAACACTTGCTGGGCATCCAATTATTGGACCTATACAACTAACCATAAAACCTGATAAAAATGGATTATCTGTTCTTTTTAAAATTTTTTCATATACATTATATTGGATAGATCGTTTTAAATTTTGTGAAATTAAAGCAGGTAAAGCACCTTTATAAAAACCTTTTAATCCCTCATTTCTTATAATCGATTTTACACATTCAAAATTATTTTTATACATATTTGTTTGCATTCTTACCTTTACTGCATCAAACGGATGACCAATTATTACACCGGTTGTTCCTGCTGCTATACCTGGTAAAAAATCCATTTATACTATTATCTAAAATATAAAAGAAATCTATTTTTTAATTATATATTGTATCTAATTCATTACTAACATTTTCTTTATCTTTAAATTATCGTAATTTTTAGATACAATATCTAAACGGGTACTAAATTTCTTTATTAATTGTCTATGTTTAATATCTATTTCATTTATACCTTCATTAATTACTTTTTGATTTTTAATAAAATTGTTTAATCTTTCTGTTATTTCCTTATTTGTTGTTTTTGTTTCAGAAACAAATTTTTTTAATAACTCTATGTCAGCCACATTTTTTGTTATATCACTACACAATTCCTTTACCTCTTTATATGTATTATCATTTTGAATACGAAAATTTACATAACGTTTTTCATTATCCTTTACCTTTATTTCTAACATTTTTATTTTAGTAGATAAATGTTCCTCCATTTTGAAAAATTTATCAGTTGTGTTTTTTTTATATCTATCTAAATCAGTCTCTAATATATTTATTCTTTCTATTAATATTTCATCCTGAAATATAGATTGAACAAACTTTGTTAAATATCTAAATTTAGATATTATAGTTGTATATATGATTGACATCTTATATGTTATATAATTTAATTAATCTATTTTAATCTTAAGTTATTTATACATTTTATCAAATTAGTAACTACTTGTTTTAATACATCATTATCAATTGAATAACAAATTCTAATATAATTATCATTACCAAATGATACTCCTGGTGTACAAGCTATATTATACCTATTTAGAAAGTGTTCGCAAAAATCAATCGAATTTCTAACATGAGATGTATCAACAATTGTTCTATTAAAACAATCTTTAACTTCAACAAATATATAAAAAGCAGCATTTGGTTTAATATAATTTATCTTTTCTCTATCTAATTCTCTTATTATGTAATCCCTTTTGTTAATTAAGTCCTCTCTCTGAACATTTATCCAATCAGATACTTCATCTGTAAAACAACTTAAAGCAGCATTTTGTGAAATTGATGATGGACATCCTATAGTTTGTCCTTGAATACGATTAATATATTTTATTATATTTTTAGTACTTGCTACATAACCCAATCTATATCCACACATTGCATAAGTTTTGGAAAAACCACTTACAATTATTAATCTTTCTCTTAAACATTTATATTCTGATAAACTAACAAATTTTTCTTCATGCATTAAACCTTCATAAATTTCATCTGTTATAACATATATTTGTGGATTTTTTTGTAAAACATACACAATTTCATTAAGTTGCTTCTTTGAATATGAAACACCAGTTGGATTATTAGGATTACATAAAATTAAAACTTTCGTCATATTAGTTATTGATTTTTCTAATTCTTTACCTGTTAAACAAAATTTATTTTCTTTCTTTGTTTTAACTATTTTTGGAATACAATTTAATAATTTAACCATACTTGGATAAGACACCCAATATGGAGTGGGAATAATTATTTCATCATTCATATTACATAAACATTGTAATGATAGATAAACTCCATTTTTAGCACCACTGGTACATATTAATTCATCCGAATTATAATTAAGCCCTCTACTAACTTTTAAATAATTACTAATTTTATTTCGTAACTCTAATATTCCACTAACTTTTGTATATTTTACTTTATTCTCTACTATTGCTTTGATCCCATTCATTGAAACTTTATTATTTGGAATAAATCCAGGCTGCCCAATAGCTAACGAAATTACTTTCTCACCATTTTCCCTTTTTTTTAAAACCATTTCAAGCATTTGAGATGTTTTTGATTCTTTAATACATAATACATTTTCTGATATACCAAGATCTACTTGATTTATCTTTCTATCATTTAATTCAGCATATATATGTTTAAAAGCATTTTTTACTTTCTGTAATTCAAATTCTGAATTTTTATTAAATTTATATAATCCACGAAATAATTCAAAACTATCACTTTCTGTATTATCTATCAAACCTAATAACATATTAAATCCATTAGTATTAATTGGAGTTGATTTTAAATTTAATTTTGCCAAAATTCTTCCTGTTAAATGTGTAATAAATTGACTACTTGCAGCATACTCATCATGCTTTTCACAAGATAATTCTAACATAGCACAACCCTTTTCACCGAAAAAATTTATAATTTCCATTGCTCGTTTTTTATTCGTTATTCTAACATTTTCATAAACAAAAGGTAATCCAGCCCACGATATTTTACCACTATCTGGACCAAACATTGGATGAGTACATAATAAATCAGAATTTGGTAAATATTTTAACATTATTTCTTTGGGAAATGTTTTCACTGAACAAACATCCACTATTAATGTATCTTTTAAATCATATTTACTAATTTTTTTTATAATTTTTTCAAATGATAAAATACTTGTACCTACTATTAAACAATCCATTTTTTTACTAAAAAAATCATCAAGTGTATTATACCACTCTATATTATAATTATGAGCTACCATTTCATAACTAGTTCGTGAAGTTGCTAATACTCTAAACCTCTTTGCAAATTCTTTTCCTAAAAATTGCCCAAAACGACCAAATCCTAAAATACCAATCGTATAATCTTCTTTCATTCTGTTTGTATTAATAATTACTTCTTCACCCTCTTTAGGATAAGTTCCCAAAATTCTTAAAAAAGAAGCAATTTCTCTTAAATGACGAAGAGAATTTGAAAATTTTATCTTACTTGGATGACATATAAAATCAACATAAAAATAATATGAATATTTTTCTTCTTTTGAACCATCACGATTAGGACGACTTTCTATTTTTGTTAAATCAATATCTCTTAATGCAAATGCTGATAAAGCTTTATGTAAAGCACCAGGAACATTTTTAAATGAAAAAACCAATGAAGTTTTATAATTTATTTCTTCTTTAATTTCACAAGGATTTAATCCTATCAATAAAAATCTAGTATAATTATTCTTATTATCTTCTATGCCACTATCTAATATTTCTAAACCATATTCTTGTGCTGCCCTTGAACTTGCTATTGCTGCCATATTTCTTTTCTCATTTTCTTTAATAAATTTACAACTACCAGCTGTATCATATTTAGCTTCATATTTTAAATTTTTATTATTTAAATAATCTTTACATTGAGATAATGCTTGCCAATGACTTATAACTAAATCAATATCTTCTAATTTAGTTCCAGGATATACAATTAAATTATGAATTATTCTATGACTATATTCACCAACAATATGTAAATTATCATATTTTAATAGTAAATCATAATTTTTGTGGATACTACCCCCCAATGAGTTCTCAATTGGAAGTAATCCATACTTGATATTTCTTCTTAAGATTGATTCAAAAACATCTTCAAAATTTTTATACGAAATAGCATTGATTTCCTTTCCTAAATATTCATAGATTGCCCCTTCCGAATATGCTCCAGTTTCACCTTGATATCCCACATTTATCATTTTAAATTAATTATTTAATTATTCTTATAACACAAATTATTAAATCAACAAAAAAATAAGTCCCAAAAGTAAAATCTTTATTAATTATATCTCTATTTCAGATAATTTAACACATAAATTTTTATGATATTGTTTTGTTGTCGTTAAATAATCCCGTATTTTACAACGATTTACCCATAATTCTTGAATACTATCAACTTCAATCAAACCATGTAAATCTTCACAATATTTTTCCAAATTTTCTTGCCAATATTCAAATAGAGTTCTTAAATTATCATCTTTCATAAGATATCCAATTGGATAACTTAATTTTAATGTAGAACGACATTCTAAAATAACTTTAATTGTATTATTTATTGTTCGTGTAAATGATGCTTCTTCTATCATCTCATTCGAAATATCCTCATTTAAAAATATTTCTATTTTTTTTAAATTTTTAATTAAAATGTTTTTAGATTCTTCATGATTTTTAAATCGACTAAAATAATGAAGAAATCGCGAATCATCATATATTTCTTTAACTTTTTTACCATCTTTCTTCATTTTAATGTATTTATTACATTTATAAAATCCGCCGGTTGCTGTTCCATGTTTTTTCCAATCTTCTTTACATAACCAACAAAATTGATGTCTACATTGAGAACAAGTCATATGATTACAACCTTGATTTTTTTGGATAGCTAACTTACATTTAGGACAATTTTTAGTATTTTCCATTAACCATAAAGCATTTTCACTATCTTGATTACATTCTTTTAACCATAATTCCATAATATTACAACTAGCTGGGTAATGATGTTCGCGAGAACATTTAAAACAAGAATTATAACCACATTCACATGAAATTTTATTTTCACTAGAACAATTATTAATTATAAAATCACAACTAACATTAGGACAATATTTGAAAATTTCAGATGATTCAATAAATGATTTAGAAATCCATTTAAAATATTTGTTATAAATATTTTTATTAACTATTTCGAAAATAAAAGATAATAGAACAGGAGCCTTACATTTAGGATCCATACAATACATTTCTGTTTTTCCATCTTTTATTAAACAATCTAAATATGCATTCCAACAAGTTTTGCAAAAATAATGTTCATTACATACGCTTAATACTTGCTCTTTGTTTAATGTTTCAAAACATACCATACATTGTGTAGTAGCTTTATTTTTTAAATCATATTTATTACAACAAGAATACTTGTTTGAAAAAAAATTATCATAAGCTTTATTTTTTCTCCAATTATTATTTTGTAATAGATGCAATGCTAAATCAAAATGAATATCACCTAATATTTCGGCTAATTTTTTTACTTCTTTAGTCATATCTTTTTGAACTTCTGATAAATTATAAATTTTGAAATGTGAAATATTTTTATTATATTTATTTGATATAATTTGTAGATCATCATAACATAAATCATTATCACACCAACATGTATCATCAGTTGTTCCCCAATCACCATTTTCTTCAGAAGAAGACCATACTTCATTATCGTTTGACATTTTATTCAATGACGTCATTATCTATTATAGATATTATATTGGGATACAATAATTCAATTTTATTTAAATTTAAAATTGATAAATTTAAATAAAATCAAAAATAAATAAAATGAACTCTAAAAAAAATTGTTTTTATTTACAAATACAATATGATAAATTACATTACCAATATATAAAAAAAACAAAAGAACTTAATACTTTAAAATATAAAATGGAATTAATCAAAAAAAATGCGAAGAACAAAATATCTATTGATTTTTTAATTAAATACAAAGATACAAATCTTGTAAATAGTGCAAGAAATATATTATATAATGATCCAAATTTTTTAAAACCTTTAAATAAAGATTTAAAAAATCTAGTTTATAGTTTTTTCCTAGGAAAAGTAATATATACACATGCTTATTCGCCAAATTTGAAAACAAATATTAAAATAACCAAAGAAACTTCTCACTATGTGGAAGGTATAGATAAACAAGGAAGATATAGAATATTTCATGACTTTGTTAAATATAATTGTTAATCTGGAAACCCGACCAAAGGCTATAATTTTGTTGATTCGAAAATAGTATTTGCACTAATTGGATCAAACCCTTCTTTTCTATCTACTGAAGTTGGAAAAATTTTTATTTTACTTTCTGGTAAAATTTCTCTATAAACAAATTCTATATAAGATTTAGGAAGTTCATTTACAATATCTGATTTAGTAGAACATTGTAATAACTGACTATCAACACTTATTTGATATTTGCCATTATTTTCTGATATATTCATATTTAAATCTAAATCATTTTCCATTTCTTCTATTATATCTGAAAAATATTCACCATAATTACTTAAATCTATTGCAATATGGTTAATATGTTCATCCCAATAATATGTCCAAGCTAAATATTGATCTAATTCTTTTAATTCATTATAAGTATTAATATTTTTTTCAGGAAGTTTTATTTTTTCTATTAATTCTGGAGATAATTTTTCTGTTGAAATCGAACTTAAAAAAATTCTTGGAAAATATTGATGTTTATACCAAAATGCTTTTCTGGGAAAATCAGGATTTTCAGTTGGAAGTTCTAATTGTTCCATTAATTTATAATTAGAACTGTAGAGTAAATTTTCTGTTTTCTTTACATCATTTAAATTCCTATAAGCAATATGGTCAATTTTTGGCATTGTAAATGGATATTTTTTATTTAAATATTTAATACATTTCATAGCAGTAGGCGTTTCAGAATAATATGTTTTAAATCCTTTTCTAAAAAAAGTTTTCATAATAGTATAAATTATGAAATATTATTTTTTTACCACTTAGACAACTATCTGTTAATAATGTCGATACTATAAAATAATATAATTTTATATTATTTTATGGTTCAATCTTTAAAAAAAAAATTTAATCAGGGAATCCGACTAAAAGCAAGACTTTAAATCATAAAATGCTTATTGGATTCTGAATTTGTTTTGCCATGAATTTGCATCTGCAGTAGCTCTTTTTTGGAAAACAACATCTCCTGCTCCATCAACTTTAATTCTCCAGTTATTTATTGCTGGTGTGTATGGATTTTGTTGATTAAGATAAATTGCTGGTTTGTTATCAAGTAAATCATTTCCTACAACACCATCACCTGTATCTACATATACACTTTCTCTGGTTAAAGCTCTGTATTTGCCAATAGTATACATTTTTGTTGCGGCAATATCAATATCTTCAGTGAATTTCCATGCTGCGTTGGTGTTATTGGTTGTGGCTGCTGCCCAGATCATAGATTTATCAGTAGTTCCTTTAAGAGTAATACCACCACCTTCTGCTTGAGCATTAGTTGGACTAGCAACAGAGTTAAGTTCAATGTTAATATCATCTGCTGTAATAGTTGCGGTATTAAGAGTAGTAGTGGTACCATTAACTGTAAGATTACCGGCAACTGTAAGATCACCACTGTTAGTAGTGTTACCAGCTGTAGTAAGAACTCCTGCAATGTTAAGATTTTGTACATAACAAGTTCCTAAGTTTCCTGCTTGTCCTGAAGTTCCTGCTGAACCTGAAATATATACATTATTATCGGCAGTATAACCAATTTTGATATTTTTAGTAATTCCAGTACCAGCATTAATGGCAATATTATCAGTAGTTGATTTTATATCAATTGCACCATTAATATCAACATCTAAACCACCTGCGGTAGCATTAACATCAATTGCATTAGATCCAGTACCTGCGGATTCAATAAGAAGAACTTGGGTACTACCACCAGTACATTTGACTGTAAGGTTAGCTCCAGATGCGGTTGTTGTAAGATTGGTAGTTCCTACGGAGTTAAGAGTTAATGGACCTGTAGTATCAACGGCAATACCGGCGGAACCAGCATCAATATCAATACCACCTGCACCAGCTGCTGCATTCAATCTAATAGCTGCTGCATTAGCGTAGTTAGAAACAACAGAGTATTGTGTAGTACAAGTTCTTGCGGAAGATGCGGAGTTGGTAATAGTTTCAGCACCAGTTAAAACTTCGGTAGTAGTTCCTGCGTTAGTGACAGATCTGTTTCCGGTATATCTTTCAGTTGTTGCGCCAGTAACACCAAGATCTAAAGTTCCGGTAATAGTGCATGATTCATTAACAGCAATAGTAGTAGTTCTGCTGTTGGAGAAAGTTTCAGTAATAGCACCAGTAACATTTTCTGCTTTAGTGGATGAGAAAGTTTCAGTAGCTGCACCAGTAACGGTTGAGTTAGAAGTAGTTCCAACGGTTGATACATAAGTAGTGGCTGCATTAACAGTCATACCACCACCAGAAGCATTAAGAGTAATAGCACTACCATCAACTTCAGTTGCTTTAATGTTAACAGAAGAACCAGTTGCGACAATATCAATATCTTCTCCTGCGGCTGCGCCAGAAGCGGAAATATCAATACCACCTGCGGTAGCAACAATGGTGATTGCGTCAGCGGTACTTTCAGTAGCGGAAATATTAACTGAACCACCAGTATTAGTAACATCAATATCTTCTCCAGCTGCTCCAGTAGCGGAAATATCAATACCACCTGCGGATGCAACAATGGTGACTGCGTCAGCGGTATTTTCGGTAGATGTAATATTAACAGATGAACCAGTTGCGGTAATATCAATATCTTCTCCTGCGGATGCGCCAGAAGCAGAAATGTCAATACCACCTGTAGTTGCGACAATGGTGACTGCATCAGTAGCACTTTCAGTCGATTTAATATTAACAGATGAACCAGTTGCGACAATATCAATATCTTCTCCTGCGGCTGCGCCAGAAGCGGAAATGTCAATACCACCAGTAGTTGCGACAATGGTAATAGCATCAGAAGCACTTTCAGTTGCTTTAATGTTAATAGAAGCTCCAGTTGCTGTAACATCAATATCTTCTCCTGGGGCTGAGGTAGCGGAAATGTCAATACCACCGGCACTTGCTGTCATTTGAATAGCATCAGCTGATGTACCAGTAGATGATAATACTAAACTGGAATTGGTTGCACCAGTTAAAGCAATTGTTAAATCATCAGCTGCTGCTGTGGATAAAAGGGTTAAATTGGATGGAGCACCTCTGGCATTAATAGCAACTGCACCAGCTTCATCACAATCAACATTAAAACCACCAGTACCACAATTAATATCTAAAGTAGTACCTGAAACAGCGACAGTAGTAGTAGAAGAAGTAGTTTGACCGATTGTAATTGGTCTGTTACCACCAGTACCTACATTAATTGCTTGATGATCAGTTTCAGCACCAATAGAAATTGTTGCGTCGGAATCAATAGTAATTGCACCAACAGCATCAACATCATAAGTTGCACCACCAGTAAAAGTATATCCACCAGTTGGTTTGACGTTGCAAGCACCACCAGTTTCAAGTTGGTAGTAACCATTTGTTGCTTTTAAAGTTAAGTTTGTAGCTGTTACTAAATCAGTATTTGCTACAACAGAAAATGATAAATCTGCACCTGAAACAATGTCAATATCACCGTTAGTTGTTTCAATTGCGATTGTTGTACCAGCAGTTACATCAAGACATTTGCTTGCGGAATTAATAATAATTCCAACAGGATTTGTAGTTGTTTCATCATTATAAAGTCTTCTTGCGAGAATATCTTTAGTAGTGACCGTACCATAATTAGAAAGATCAGTTGTCATATTTAATTTGTTATACTTATAAATAAGATTTTAATTTTTTGAAAGTATTTAAAATATTCGAGTAAACATTTTATTTATAAAATTTACATTATTCATAGTTTGAAATTCAAACGCATTAAACAAAAAATAGAATTTATACTCATCATTTAATCAAATAATATTCAAAATATATTAAAATATATTAATAATAAAATACCTGTGTTTTTTTTTCTATATAAAAAAAATAATTTCGAAAATATTGAATTAATTAAGAAAAAGATGAATATAATTATATATCAGAAAAAGAAAAGATTTTAATTATATAGTATCATGACAAATTCTACAAACGATATTTTCTATAATACTATATTCTATTCAAACAATGATAGTCCTGTAAATAGAAGAAAAATACAATATCCTAAAATGAAAAACTCATTTGTAAATCATATAGAAGGTTATTTCACCAATTCAAGAAATATGAAATTATATTATCAAATATTTTTACCTAAAAAATCTGTTCCTATCGCTAAAATTGTATATGCCCATGGTTATGCAACAAATAACTCATATTGGGGAAGAGAATTCGCACTAAAATTTGCCAAAAATAATTTTTTAGTATTTATGATCGATTACGAAGGGCATGGTAAATCAGATGGATTATGGGCATATATCGAAAATTTTTCAACTATAATTACTGACTTACATGATTATATAAAAATAATTGTAAATCAACAATATATAAATTTAAAAACATTTATTGTTGGTGATTCAATGGGTGGAGCTGTTGCAATAAATTTATTAAGAAAATATCCAGATATTTCATCTGGATGTATTTTAATAGCACCTATGATAAAAATTTCAGATGATGCAAAACCACATAAAATGTTTCATAATTTTTTAATATGGTTATGCAATTATATTCCTACTTGGCCAATTGTTCCAAATAATACGCAACCTCATAGTGGATTTCATCCTTTATTAAGTAGAACTACAATTTATTCTAATCCTCTTATATATAATAAAAAACCACGACTACAAACAGCACTTCAACTATATAATACTTCTTGTGAAATTGAAAATAATTTAGAAACTATTACATTTCCCTTTTTCATTATTCATGGTAAACTTGATAATTTGACAGATTGGGAACATAGTGATATTCTTTATCAAAAATCTAAAAGTTTGGATAAAAAAATAAAAATTTATGAACAAGGATATCATTGCCTTTTGGAAGGTCCTTTTAAAAGAGTAATTTATAATGATTTTTTCAATTGGCTAAAATTAAGAATTTAAAAAAAATTTATAAAATTGATTATTTAATTTATAAATTAACTTCTACTTAAATATGCAGAAATCTCATATTCGAAGTAATAAATTAAATACTATCATTAAAGAACTATATGATTTAAATCCGGAGAAATCAGTTGAACAATTATTTGAAATTTTCACAAAATTAAATCATAATTTTGATGATAATATCTATAATCTATTTTTTATTTATTCCAGAAATATTTCAGATATAGATGATATTATTAAATTATGTAAAATAAATTCTATCAATTTACAAGAAGCTATGTATGCTACAATTATAAAAAGCTATTGTTCGAAATTAGAAGTTATAAAATCTGAAAAATTTTTCAATAAAATGAAACTCAATAAAATTAAGTTAAAACAAAGAACTTATACTCATTTCATTAAAATGTATAATACACTTCGATATTACGATAAATTATTAGATATTTATGTTCAAATTAAATCAAATGATATTAAATTACTTATTGAAGATTATATTTATCTATTTGATGCTTTTTTAAAATTACCTAATATTGAATTTGCTAATAGGGTATTAGAAGACATGCAGGATAATAATATTTATTTCAATAAAGATAATCTAAATAAATTTAAAGACATTTTTAAAAATAATAATATATTTAAATCAACTACTATCTCTAAAAAAGGATTATGTAATATTAATAAATATGTTCTTAAATCAATCGATATTACAACAAAACAACGTATTAATATGATATTTTCATTCGATATTGAAATAAATGATAATAAACTTAAATCATTTAAAAAATTTAAAAAATGGCTTTACAATACTAAAAATATTAATGCTATTATTGATGGTGCTAATATAGGATATTTTAATAATCGTCCAAATAAAGGAAATACAATCAATTTTAAACAAATTGAAAATATTAGAAAAATCTTAAGTAAATTAGGATATAATATTATTATCATTTTACATCAAAGACATACTCAAAATATGAATGAAAATAATAAAAAATTATATAATTTTTGGAAAAAAAACAATTTATTATATTGTACTCCAATTGGTATGAATGATGACATCTTTTGGTTATATGCTTCTTTATATTTATCAGCATATATTATTACTAATGATCGTATGAGAGATCATAAATTCAATATTCAAGATAATCATATTCAAAAATGGAAAAATAAATATATAATTAAATATGACTTTAAAAATACAAAACCAATATTATATTTTCCTAATAATTATTCAGAAACTTTACAAAATATTGATCAAATTTATTGGTATTTTCCATTTAAAATTGATCAAAATAAATTACAATGGTTTTTTATTTGTTTAGATGATTTAATGTAAAAATGTGAAATATATACTCGCTGTTAATAAAATTATTACAAAATCAGTATTTGCATTCTTTATAATACAACTCCAATTTACAATATCACATTGTTTAGCACTTTTTATATATGCTAAAACAATTAAAATAAACATAGTTGCAAATGATACTAATCTATCTTTATATTTACAAAAGAATAAACCAATAAAACTACTCCAACTATTAGATATACTCATCCAAGTAAATTCTGGATTCCTTGTACCATAATGTTGAATTGAATATGCATCTGGATATTTTATTCTACATTTTATACGTGTATCACAATCACCCTTAAAATCACACCAATCAACAGGATCTATGAATTTTTTATCAATTATATCTATTTTATCAATTCCATACTCATAAATAGATTTTGTAAAAATACTTGGACCAACAGTTCTAAAAATATTTTTTATATGTGTTTCATACCATTTTTTCTCCAAATCTTCTTTAAGAAGATTTTTATGTAGTATACTCCAACATGGATGACCTTTGGTACTTCCTAAAAATCCATTTTGAAAAAATTCACCCAAAAATTCTTTAAAAGATGTTACAGAATATAAATAAAGTCCTGCTAATTTTTCATATATCTTCGTAAAAAATATACAAGCCAAAAAACTCTTACCTTTCAGAAAAGGAGTAATAGGTTTGACACATTCACAATCTAAATCTGGCAATATTCCACCATATTGATGCATTATAAAATATTTAGCACAATCAATCTTTTGAATCATATTAGGATATTCATTATACCTTTTTAAAAACCAAGGATATTTTTCTTTAATCAGTTTTTCCATTTTTTTCCCATCCCAAAATATATATTTAAATTTTGGATTCATTTCCTTCCAACTTTTTGAATAATTTGGATACTTTTTAGGTATATTATCTTCACCCTGAAACCATATTTGATGAATTATATTCGGAATCATAAAATAACTATATTATATTATAAGTTATTTTTATTTTTAGATTGTATTTTGAATAGTATTTCTAAATGTTATATTTCTTAAACAATTCTCTTCTTTTAAATCGATTAAAAATTTCTCTATTAAACTACGTAAATTTGAAATACTCTTTACAGCATTTTTACACACTTCTTCATGTGTTGGCTTCTCTGAACTATCACAATTATCAACACAACTATTTGTTACAAGACCTAAAACCAAAACTTTTATATCAGCATGAGCAGCAACCACTACTTCTGGAATTGTACTCATTCCAACTATATCACAACCCATTAAACGAATAAATTTTACCTCTGTAGGTGTTTCATAACAAGGACCAGATACACCACAATACACACCCTCTTTTACATAATTCTTTTTCTCTTTTAAAACAAGATCACGATATTTTTTCGTATATATATTATTCATAGCTACAAATCTTTCTCCTAAATATTCATTGTTTGGGCCATGTAATGGACTAAAACCTACAAGACCTGGGAGATATACATGATCCTTAATTACTATTATATCACCAGTTGATAATTCTGGATTAATTCCACCAGAAGAATTTGTAATTACTAAAGTTTTTATTCCAAGTGCTTTCATAACTCTTACTGGAAATGAAACTTCCTTTGTAGTATATCCCTCATAATTATGAAAACGCCCTTGCATAATTACTATATCTAAACCTTTAAAATGAGCTAAAATTAATTTTCCTGTATGCCCTTTAACTGTTGATATTGGAAAAAATGGAATATCTTCATATCGAATTATTGTCATAATTTCAAAATCACGGATTAAATCATTTTGACCACTTCCAAGTATCATACCAACTTTTGGAATAAAACAACTTTTCACTTGATTAAAAATATATGTTTTAGCTGTATTTATTTTATATAAAATATCAGCTGTTCTTTCTTTTTCTTCCTCTTTTTTTTGATATAATTTATAACCGACATAACCAAGAATTAAAACTAAACTACTACCAATTTTCGATAAAATATTTCTATTAAGCATGTTTATTAATATAATTCAATTTAAATCTTTATATATAAATAATATTTCTAAAATCGATTTTAGTTATTTTAAATTTAAAAACTATTATTATGAACAATTTACATCACCAAGAACATTATGATGGTCAGATTAATATTCGACAAAATGAACAAATTATCAGACCAGTTCAAGAAAAAAAAAACATTAATGACAAAATCTGTTGGGGAAATAAAGTAAGTTTTATTTGTATTGCTACTTCCTATATACTTGCTTTCATTTGTGAACAATTTACTATGGAAGATAGAGTACCCGGTATTGTTTTAGGAGTATTAGCAACTATAATTGGATTCCCTGCTCCATTATTTATTTTATATCCTACTATCAAAACTTTTAACCAACAATATCCAGGCAGAAAAGAAGGATTTGCTCAAAGAATGATTATTGGAATGTTTTGTTATGTTCTTACTATAATTGTAGCTACAGTTTTAATTATGAATGCCGTTCACGAAGAATCATCTGTTCAAGGATTGGCTGTTGTATGTTCCAGTTTACTTGGATATGCTGGTCTCATTTTTTATATTGATCAACCAATTACTAATCAAAATATTTAAAATATATTTTTATTTTTTCGTTATTAAATCTGAAAAATGCTAAATTTACCATTATATTATAACTTAATTCATATTAAAATCAAAAATATATATTAATTTATTAAAATTAATATATATAATGAACAGACTTTCAAGATTAATTGCAAAAAAAAATGTACGACATTTTTGTACTCATAATCCATTATCTGATAAACGACCAATAATGTCAACATTATGGGGATACGAATTTAATTTAGGAATATACGATGGTGTTTGGAGAGTTGGTAATGGAAATAGTATTAAATCTCGTAATCCTTTTACAGGTGAAACAAATTCTATTATTACAACAGGAAATATTACTGATTATAAAGAAATTATTCAGAAAATGTATATTGGAAAAAAAGATTGGATGAATGTTCCTATGCCACAAAGAGGAGAAATAGTTAGACAAATTGGAATACAATTAAGAGAAAATAAGGAACAATTGGCACATCTTATTACTCTGGAAACTGGAAAAATAAAAACAGAAGCACTTGGAGAAGTTCAAGAGGCAATTGACATTTGTGATTATGCTGTAGGTCTATCACGTATGCCAAATGGCTCTATTATTCCATCGGAAAGAACTGATTATCAATTAATGGAAAGATATAATCCACTTAAAAAACATGTTGGTATTATTACTGCATTTAATTTTCCTTGTGCTGTATTCTTCTGGAATACGGCACTTAATTTGATTTGTGGTAATACTCAAATTTGGAAGGGAAGTGAAATTACACCATTAACATCAATCGTTTGTAATAATATTGTATCAAATGTTTTAGAAAGAAATAATATTCCTGGTTCTATTGCTTCCATGATTATTGCTGATGGAAGTGTTGGAGAAGTTATGTCAAATGATAATAATATAGAATTACTATCATTTACTGGTTCTACTAAAGTTGGGAACCAAGTTAATGTTAATGTTGCCAAAAAGTTTGGACGCTCTATTTTAGAACTTGGAGGAAATGCTGCCTCTATTGTTACTCAAAATACAAGATTAAATCCAGCAATAGATGCAATTACTTTTGCTTCAGTTGGAACAACTGGTCAAAGATGTACTACAACCAGAAGAATATATGTTCATGAAAATGTTTATGATGAGTTTTTACACAAATTAAAAAATAGATATTCACAAATTGTAATTGGAAATCCATTTGATAAGAAAGTTTTTATGGGTCCTCTTATCAATGATTCTGCTATTAATATATATAAAGATACTATTTCAAATATTGAAAATAGTCCTTTTGCCAGTATTGAATATGGTGGTAATGTATTAGAAAATAATTGTGTTCAACCAACAATCGTATCTTGTAACAATGAATTTAGTCTAACTAAACAGGAAGCATTTGTTCCCATCGTTTATATCATGAAATATAATGACTTAAATGAAGCCATATATATGAATAATGATGTTGAACAAGGATTAGGTTCCAGTATTTTTTCAGATAATTTAAATGAAGTATCTGAATGGCTTGGTCCAAATGGTTCTGATTGTGGCATTGTTAATGTTAATACATCTACTTCAGGTGCTGAAATTGGTTTAGCATTTGGAGGTAATAAAAGCACTGGATGGGGTCGTCATGCTGGTTCAGATAGTTGGAAACAATATATGAGACGTTCTTCCGTTGCTATGAATTATAGTAAAAGTGATAAAGTAGAATTAGCACAGGGTGTTTCATTTAATGATACTAATACAGAAGTATTGGAAAAAGATGAATTTGTATTTGATATAAAAAATCCACATATTGATCACCATGGTTCATTTATTAAAACAAAATCAAAAAAAATTCCTCTTATTTATGGATTATCTTCTTATCTTGATAATTGTATAAGACAAGATAATAGCGTTTCTATTAAAAGAAAAACAAAAAGAAAACCTTTAATTAAACCATCAAATAACTATTATCATTAATTTCGTGATTTTTTTAATAAATCATATACTACAACTACAGAATTTCTAATTAATTTTCTTTCAATATCATCGGGTAACCAAGCATTATTACCTTCATCTTCTAAAACATTTTGAAGTGAATCTTCTAAATCATCATTATTTACTTTAAATACATTTTCTATAACTTCTTTATATTGTGTAGATACAACATTTTTAATTTCATCTACTTGTGTTTCAATTTTGCTAATTTTTTCATCTATTTTTCGTTCAATATTTTCTGAAAAATTTTTTAATTCGTCAGCATTAATTTTTTCTTCCATTATTTCTTCTATTTTGAGCAATCCATTTATTAATTTATTTAATTCTTCAACAATTTCATTCATCTTTTTATCTGTTTTCATTTTCATTCCTTCTATATTTTCATATAATTCCATATCAGATTTTTCTCTTTCACTTTTTTCTTTATCATTTACTGAAATAAATGTTGATTCTAATTCTGAAAATTTTGTTTCTAATGATTCTGAATATTGTATTAATTCTATTATTCTACTATCATTTATTACTATATTTTCTTTGAGTTCTTTAATTTCAGTTTGAGTTATATTAGTTAAACTTGATAATCTTTGTTCTATAAGAATATTTTTGTTATTAATTTTAGCAAGTGCAGCATTATTTTCTGAAATTTTTGCTTTTATTGTAGCAATTGTTTTTTGTATTTTATGGACTAATTCAGTTTGTGTTTGATTAGAAAATACCCCTCCCATTTTTTTTTAATAATATTTAGTAAGATTTAAATAAATTATATGGAAATATATTTAAATAAAATCAATGTTAGTTTAAATATATTTAAACTTATATTTAATAACATTAATAATGTCATTATTAGAAAAAATTTGTAAATTTAATTTTGATAAAACATATTGTATAAATATACAAAATCGTAAAGATAGACGAAAAAATGTTATTAAACAATGTTTAAAAATAGATCTAGAATTTGAATTTTTATCAGTTAAAAAAAATAAAGAAGATCCCGTTAGAGGATGTTTAGAATCACATTTAAAATGTATTAAAAATGCAATTGATTTTGACTATGAAAATATTTTAATCATGGAAGATGATATTTTATTTGATATTGAAGCAATAAATAAAATATTAGAAAACAATACTATTCAAATTCCAAAAAATTTTGATATGTTATATTTAGGATATCATATAAATAATGGATATCAATTTACTGATAATATAATTAAAGCCACTTCAACACAAACAACTCATTGTTATATTCTGAATAAACGTGTATTTAAATATATATTCGAAAATATTGAAAATGAATGGAATAGTATACCAGAATACAGTGAAAGAAATAATTTAGAAAATATGATTAATTGGAATGTTAGAGCAATAGATTTATTTTATGCTAAATGGATAAATCACAGAAGAAATAATTCTTTTGCTATATACCCAATATTATGTTTTCAATATCCAAATCATAGTGATATTGAAGAAAAATATATTAATTACCAAGAATTAATGAAAGAAAAAGCAAATATTATTTACAATAAAAAGAGCCCTACAGAAAAAAAGCAAATTATTGATTTAACTAATATTAAAAAAACTTTTATGATAAATTTAGATAGAAGAAACGATAGATGGAATAAAATGACAAATTTATTTAAAAAAATTAATAATTTAAAAATTACCAGATTTTCTGCTATTGATGGTCAAACATTCGATTTTTCACAATATTTAAGATTATTTGTTAATGTTGATCTTGATATAATAAAAAATCCATATTCATCTCATCAATTTCAAAAAGGCGTATTAGGGTGTGCTTTATCACATTATAGATTATGGACAATCATTAATTCAGATATATATGAAAAAGATGATATATTTCTAATATTAGAAGATGATATTGATTTAGTTGAATCATTTTCTAATAAATTACAGAAAATATTAAATGTACTTAATAATGATAATTTATGGCATATCACTTATGTAGGATTTACTGACGACAAAGATATTGAAGGGGATTATCAAATACATGAAGGAATAAAAAAATTTTCAGGTAAAAAAAGATTAAATGGGGGAGGTACTTTTGCTTATTTGATACGTAAATCAGGAGCTGAAAAATTAATAAGAATCGCAGATACTGATGGAATAAGACAAGCAATCGATTGGTTTATGATTGAACAATTTGATAAACTTAATTGTTATAAATGTAATCCTGAATTAATTACATCACTATCAACATTCGCTGGTAATAATGATTCTGATGTTCAAAATATTAAAAATAAAATAAATCCAGCACGTATTCCAGCAACAACACGCATTATTATAAATGATCAAACATATTATCGCGATAATGATAGAAATCTATTTAAATTTAATTTAAATTATTCTATTTCATTTGTTGGAAAACTAAATTCCGATAATATGACTATTAATACTAATATTATTTTAAATAATGATAAAATACAAATTAATTTAATACCTACAAAACCGACTATTTTAATATATGTAGGAAAATTTTCAAATATAATGACTATTAACCTAGCAGAAACTCTTTCTAATGCTATTAATATTATTATATTTTGTGAATGCCCTAATATTAAAATTAATGGAATACTTTATTTACATTATTCTAAATTTTCTACTTGTATAAAACAAATAAAACCTATTTTTATTATTTGTACTGATTTAACTTTCTTTTTATCAAATAATCCAAAATCACATAAATTAATTTTTTGGCAACAAAATCCACTTAGAAAAAATATTTGGAATCAAATACCATTACCTGTTAATGGAAGACCATTGTTCTTTAATGTCGCTAACATGATTCATAAAATTGTTTGTCCTTGCAAATTACAGAAAAAATTATTATCACATACTATGTTAATTACTGAATCTTCTATTTCTATAATACCTTATTGTATTAAAAATATATATAAATCATTATACTCAAATAAAATTAAAAATCAATTCATATGTTTAGATCATGATACTGATAGTGCTATTAATTTTTTTAAAAAATTTAAAGAAAAACATAATAATGCTAAATTAATACTTTTTAACTCTGAAGTTGAAGTATTTGAGGGACTTGAAATTATTACTACCAATAATATCAATAAAATTTTTAAAACCCTATTTTCTTGTGAATTTTTTATTAATTTTGATATGTATGATGAATCATTTTATAATATTTTAGTTGCCATTAAAGCAAATACTTTATGTCTAACGAGTTTTTGTTATAACCTTAATACTAATGAATTAGAACATCCTTGGATTTTAGTTAATGATAATAATGTTGAAAATATATTTCCATTGTTAGAATCCGAAAATAAAAAAAAATTATTACTTAAAAATATGGAAATATACATAAATAAATTTGATATTAAAAATACTAGTCAAAAATGGATTGATTATTTTTTAATGTAAAAATTTACATAATCTAGAATTATGTCCATCATTTATCTTAATACACTTTCTTTGCCGACCTATATACGCATCCTTAATTACGAATTTTAATTTAAAACGATTATATAAATCCTCTTTATTTGCCTTTATTACCATATTTAAAGAATATAATGATTTATTATGTGTAAATTTACAATTAATATAAGATATACAAAAATTTCTATTATCCATATCAAATTTGCCAATATCTTTTAATAATATAAGCAATCTTTTTGTAAATATTGGATTCTCAAATTTTTCTTCATATACTGTAATTGGAAATCGATTCTTTTCCCATAAATTTCTATCACCTATTAATCTACTATCACGATTAAATTGAATTTCATAAATTAATTGTACCATTTTGTCTAAATTTATCATTTCTATTGGATTTAAAAAATCATAAATTAAAAAACCTATATCTGTAGGCATTTTAGTTTGATTAATAAACTTATATACAGAACCAAGCGAATAGTTATACTTAATATTTCTTTTATCTTGACCAAAACCATCATAACCAATAATAGTTGCTACAATTGTTTTATCATTCATGATAATTTGAATTAATATATGTATAGTTATTCTATTTTAAATTTTAATATTACCCTTCTTATAATCAGCATATACATGTGTTGTATGCCATGATGTAAAAAAAGCGATTGCTGCTAAAATTATGTCATACTTTAATACATTTTGTTTTTCTCCATTTATTAATTCATTTATTATAAAACCATAACCTATAAATAAAGAACAAAATGTTGTTAATAAAGTACACTTATAAACATTATATTCTACATAATTAAAATAAAAACATCCTACAATATAAGAAAATATTATTATTGTTAAAGTTTTACTATTCATTCTCGTTAATATTATTATACAATATTATTTTATATACGATTGTAATTAATTATAATACACAATTTAAATTTTTTATATTTTTTATATATATGAAAAATATAGTAGTAGCAACGAAAAAAAATGTTGGATATTATAATATTCTTAAACAATCTTGTAAAATACACAATATCGAACTAGTAACTTTAGGATTAGGACAGAAATGGACACACTTTATACTAAAATTTGATTTATGGTTAGAATATTTAAATAAATTAGATGATGATAATGAAATTGTAATGATAAATGATGCATATGATGTTATTATGTTACAAAACAGTAATACAATTTTAAAAAAATTCAAACAATTTAATAAAAAAATTATATTTGGTATTCAAGATGGTTTCTTTACCAATATAATATTCAATAAATGCAAAGAATATGTTATCTGTTCGGGAAATATTATAGGATATGTTAAATATTTAAAAAAATTTATACAATTAATATTTAAACACAAAAATATTTGGAAAAAAAACAATAATGATGATCAAATTATTGTTAATAATATTTGCGAAATAGAAAGACCTTTTTTTATTAAATATACATCTATTGATAAACATCAAAAAATATTCTTTACTACTACAGGTGATCAAAATTATGTTCTTTCTTATTTAATAAATTCAGATATTAATGGTCTTAAATATCTTAAATATATTGGTTATAATGTAAATGATATTCAAATACATGGATTTTATAAAGTTAAACAAATGATTGCATTTCTTATATCAGTTTTAAAAAAATATATGTTAATGATACTTCTAGTTATTTTAATTTATCATTATTATTTCAATTAAAGAATAAAATATATTTTTCCAAAAACAAGTCCAAAGTCCAATAATTTTTATAATTTGAAATAACCTTTTTTGAAAAATGTTTTTTTTTTTAATTCTGTATTACATAATGGACAAGATTCTCTATGAATAATCCATTCTCTGATACAACTATTATGAA
>Ga0310345_10001681_pt1 | contig 23923 bp, 23 predicted proteins | sample HC15DNA20500_MG_FD_204667 | JGI IMG/M metagenome (GOLD analysis project Ga0310345, IMG submission 204667) | Marine microbial communities from station ALOHA, North Pacific Subtropical Gyre - HC15-DNA-20-500_MG | ecosystem: Environmental > Aquatic > Marine > Oceanic | place: Pacific Ocean: North... | reverse complement strand
TGTAGGGCCTGCTGGGATCGGGGCGTTGACAATATCAGCTACAAAGAGGACTACTCGAAAAGCGCAAGGCCGTGACGGTCTCAGGGTTTTATCTTGCGCTCGCGCTCGCGCTTGCCCCCAAGCACCACCGCAGCGGTGTCCAGCATCCCCGCTCGGCCTAACTCCGCTAGCCTACTAGCGAGAGTTGCAGTTAGTTCCGATGTCCCTTCGTTATGCAGGTGGACATGTTTATGTTGTGGACCTTCCCTAGGTGCTAGCGCAGACACCTCGTTGCCAGCGTCGGTCAGCAGTCGTGCTGCCAGTGTGAGGTACGCACGCTTGCCACGTCCAGTTCTCGCGCTCTCGGCACCGGACTGGCACTGCTCGTAGAGTTTTCCACGCTCGCGAAGGCGGTACGCTGGATACGCTAGAGGTTCTCGCGAAAGGTCCCCGTAGATTACCTGCCTGTATTCCTGTACTGCTTCAGGTCTCCTAGCTATGTGCTTGCGGATGGTCGATTCATCGATCGATTCGATAGGCACTAGCGTTGAGCCTTCACTAGTCTCGATCCCCTCTGCAAGCAGTCCGCATATCTCTGTTGGTTTTTTACCCAGTGCTGCCTGCTTCAGTACCTCTTCGAGGTGCTGGTCTGTCAGCTTCTTGAACATGTTCGCAAGTTCCAGTCTGTATACGCAGCGTGCTACTATCGGTGTTCACCAAGTTAGCAGTCTAACAGCAGGAGGGTAGATGAGTGACCGACCGATACAACCCGGATCGGAAGGACAGCTGTATGAGTCCGATGATGCTATCGCAGAGGACAAGAGGAAGAGTGCTGTGCGTGGTTCTCTCGAATCACTGTGCGGCATGGAGTCGATACAACAGCTATGCATAGAGTTCATGGGGTTCACCAGTAACTACATTACAACGAATTCCGCATGGGCTGCTGAGATCAGGAAGATATACACATCGATCCTTGTCTCTCGTAATGATGCAGAGATCATCGACAAGTTTATCGGTGACATTAACGAGACATTCCTGCCTGCCCTAGAGGCACGGCTGAAAGAGACTCGTGAGGACCTGGACCAGTTCATGAAAGACGAGCTGAGCAGGGAGCTAAAAGAATGTGGAATCTCCCTTAAGGTAGCCAACGCCACAATTAAACTCACCGAGAAGGGCAAGCTAGCCCTGCAACGCATCGAAGATGAACTCGATCCCAACGTGGAGGTAGTTTAACTAACGGCAGCACAGGGGCCTGGATCTGATCCGAGCTGGTGAGCCTGTTCATTGAACCTCCTGCAGGTAGCCAGCGTTGGTATCGCAACTCCAACGACGATCCAGGCTCCGATGGTGGCGTTAGACCACTCCAACAACACGGAGGTAAGAATGGCAGTAGTACTTGATGCTTATATGCAGTGGGCCAAGCGACCGGATGACGAGAGGTTCCTATCTCTCGATGATCTGTACGAATCGACCCGCGCTCGCGCTGAAAGATCCGAGCAGTACGATTCTCCAAGTTCGGAGTTGCGGTTCACTGGAGCACTGGGGGAAGACGGCACATCTGTAATGATCGCGCAGTTGAATGACAGCAGCCCGGTCATGATCCCGTCACACTGGAGCTTCAGCCAGTTGGCTAGTCATGCCAAGGCTCACGGTGACACGATCAGACGCACGCACCCTGAGATTGGTGCTAGGCTGCTGAGCCACAACATGCGGCACGTAGCACCGAAGGACAAGTACGGGTTCTACGTTGAGGACGTTGAAGGTGAAGAGCGTTCGCTGCGTGCCATGACTGGCACCACGTACGGCAGGATCTATGACTACGATGTAGTCCAGAAGGTCCAAGAGGTGGCTGGTAACTGGACTGTGCCAGGGATATACGGCAAGCCACTGGAAGAGGTGTCGCTGCGTGACACCACGCTGTACGCGAGTGACCGTGACGTGTTCATCTTCCTGGTGGATGAGAACACACCGATCAGCATCCCCAAACCGAGTGGTGGCACCGAGGACCTGTTTCGAGGGTTCATGGTTTCCAACAGCGAGGTGGGTGCATCCTCATTCAAGCTCTCGATGTTTCTCTACCGCACGGTGTGCTGTAACCGCATGGTGATGGGAGCCCAAGATATCCGGGAGATATCCCTGAGGCACACAAGCGGAGCACCGGAGCGATTCGTGCAGGAAGGTAGCAAGATACTCACGCGGTACGCGGAGAGTACCCTGGAAGAGACACGCGACATCCTCCAAAACTCTATGACCAAGAGGGTCGGTGCCAATGATGACACCGCATCTGAATGGTTACGCAACCATGGGTTCACTAAGTCCCAAGCCACCAGCATTGTTGCCAGGGCCAATGAGGAAGAGGGTCAGGCTCGGACAGTGTGGGACGTAGTGCAAGGCGGTACGGCATTGGCACGGGGGATCAAACATCAAGATGCCCGTGTGCAGCTGGAACGCAAGGTAAGCAAGCTGCTCAAAGTAGCTGCCTAGTCTGCCGCTTAGCCTGGGAGTGTTGTACTGCTCCCAGGTCTTGCAGGAGGTTAGACATGCCAAAGCCACACACGGAATACACAGACATACAGTACGCGGACAACCTGTGGAACCATATCGAGTTCATCGAAGACTACCGACGAGAGAAGGGCAGAGACACCTTAAATCTGCCATCCTTTTCAATGTTCGGTCATCACTGCACACGCTGTGGATGTCCGGTCGGGCCTGAGTCTAACTGGACGTGCATCCCCTGCCACGGCATGGTGGAGGTGGCCTGCAACGTACGCATTAGCAGGGACAGGAACGATGGTTTCCGTACGTGCAGGCTGCACGATGGGCCACTCTACGAGGAGGATCAATGGTGGAAAAGAAAAGAACAGGATGAGTGACATGTTACCCTTCAAACCAAGCCGTATCCCAAGTCCTGAAGAGGTCGGTAGGGAGCGGGAATACCTGGACAGGAGAGAAAGGCTTGCGCTCGCGCTCGCCAGCACGCCAATGCATACAGTCATTGAGAGGATGCAGAATTACAAGAAATCAGTAGGGCAGTCGGACGAGAAGTTTGCGCGAGACATCGATGTAAGCAAGACCACCGTCTACAGGTGGAGGACCGGAGAGGTGAGGCCACCCTCCGGGATGCTTGCGCTTGCGCTCGCTACCCTTGAGCGACGCAATGGATTAAAGTGGGACGAGGTCCTAGAGACACATACCGTAAAGGATTGAAGTTGAGGGAATTCATAGTCCCAAGCAATATTGCCAAGCTAGAAATACTTGCGAAGGATATCTTCGAACATCGGACAGAGAATGGGGGAGACGATACTCCCCCTGAACCGTGTGCTCTTAACTACGCTATAGACTTCTTAGATCTCTTTCTTGAGATCCAAACGATGTTCTCTTTGATGCATGAGGGTGAGCCGTCCCCTCCAGAAGAAGAAGAAGTTATTCACTAGGCTTCTTCGTTCTTTTGTCTCTTAGGCTTAATTCCAGCGGGGTAAATATCCACTCATTGAAAGCAACTAGATCTCTTAGTTTGTTAGCTTCGTTTATTGCGTATTCATTGAATCTAATTATCTGTCTCAACATCTGGGCAAGGTCTTCGTTGTCTGGGTCCACCACGACCACATCACAGGCTCCCTTCTGGTGGTCATATGCCTTGGCAATAGCATACGCATCCTTAAATGGGATAGACCACTCAGGGTTGTGCCCGACAGGCTCATCGTCTGCTAGCGGTGGGTACCCCAGACTCTTAAAGCTTCTTATTACAGGCCTATCTTTTTCCTTGACTTTAAACCTGATGTACCAAATTCCATTACCGTTATCAGACTTGCGACGGTACCCGAGCGCACGCCCTACCCTGATGGGATACCAGTAGCAAGATGATCTAGAGGGCAGCTCTGCCCGTGCCTCTCTGGTACCGATGTCGTACCTTTTCACCGCTACCCCCTTACAGTGAGTACCTCGTGTTCAAGTCTTTCTTGGTAGGGTGGTAGATCTTCTTCCCTGCTAGCACCCCATTAGCTCTTGCAACAAGCTCGTCTATGTCTACGTCCTTCCAAGGGTCACTCTTCGGTAGTCCCTTTAGGATTTTTTTAACTAGTTTCTTGTCGATCCTGGAGCAGCACCCAAGCTTTTCCTGTATCAGGTGTAGGTGTATAGGACAGAAGAATGGCCTTGCTTGTAACCGGCATCTATTTCCATCCAGCTGCCAGTGACCAGTAGTTTCTTTATTAGTTTTAGGCCTATTAGGTGACATGCCCATACATCTGCCATCCTTGCTGGCTAGCTCCGCTTTAGCTCGTTCCCTTGAATTCCTATAAACAACCTTCGATGTCTCGATCACACTCTGGCTCTCTTTCTGCTCTGCTCTTCTCTATTATTCTATCTCTCTGTCTCTCCCTCTGGGGCAAGGTTTGTATCGCCGGAGGCTACTCTCTTTATCGCCTTCGGCTTGCGTCCAGGCTTCCTTGAAACGCTGACCATGCCTGCATCGAACAGCTCTCCCAGTCCATTCGTAATGGTATCCCCGCTAATTGCCAGTCTTTTGCAAAGGAATTCAATATCGTAAGGAATGCGGTTGTCATGCTCGCTCGCAACAATTGTCAGGAAAACAAATGTAAGCTTCGCATCCTCCTGCAGGTTAATGAATGGGTAATCTAACGGCAGGGCTGCGTAGATTTTAATCCACGGAGGACGTTTCTTTTTGAAGTGCTGAAGCTTCTTGAAGTTTCGTATACTGAGGTAAGACTCATTCACTAACCTCTCCTGTTGTCAGTCTAAGGTGCTCCGCGATCAGCGTTGCGTCCGCTCTGTTGTGGTGGCTCTTCTTGGTCAGGTAATCGCATGTGTAGGGAAACAACTCCCTGCAACGAACGATAGAACTTTCTTTCTCCTTAGGCATGTCTTTAAGCATGGCCTTCTTCCATACCTGTGGTGTGACCAGCGTGGTGTGCTCCCATAGTCCAGCCCCTGCCAAGCAGCCTATGATGGTTCCAGTTGCCTTGCCAAACGAAAAAGTTGAAGCGACCCCCTGGCCGGGCATTGAATGGACTCGTTCGAGAGACACCAATGTGTCGTCCCAGCAGACGAGGGATAGCATGTCGAACAGCTTTGTTGCATCCACCTCCCTGCGTTTACCTACCTTTACTGTGGGGATGTCATGGACCTCCCAAGACCGGACACGCTTTCTACGGGCCGTCGTTCTTAACATGGCAACTGCCCCGCTTACTCCTGGATCTATCCCGATGAACATCATTCGTAATAAGACCTATCGAACAAGTCTATCTGCCTGTCCCCTGGAGGCAGCTGACGTGTTACCCGATACTCCCAGGTCCCACCGTTCTCCTTGCGTCTAGCTGCCATCGTATAATTTTTGAATACATTTTCTTTTCTTATGTCTCGCAAGCGAGCACTGATCGAGGCTTCCGGGTGTCCCGTTAGGTTGGAGATCTCATGTAGGGTTCTCCACTCACGGTCCTTCATCAGACTAAAGACATCACCCAGCTGTCCCTTTAGACGAACGCCATCAACGACAGGGCTGTATGTCTCTCCCCTAAACACTGTTGAAGCGACCACGGTTGTCGTTAGAGAACGCAGCAGCGGCACCAACCAGCAAGAGAACGATACCGGCTGGGCCTCCTGCTGCAGACACCAGCTTTATTATCTTACCCACTGGAGCGACCAGCTGGGGCACTGTCAGAATGTCACCGAACTTGATGCCATCCCCCAGGTTTAGTGACACCTCGTAGATGTAATCGATTGCTTCTGCAAATGCCATCTGGTCATCTGATATCTCAGCCCTACTCTTATCGAAAGGCATAAGCTCTCCTGTTAGTTAGTAGGGGGGCTCGACACCCCCGGCAACGGAAGTCCCCTAGCCCTACAAGGCCCCCGCTCTGAGTTCGACTGGCATCCGAGCCCCCCATCCAAACCAGCCACGGTTTAGATAAAAGCGAACTGCTCTTCGTCCTCCTTTGGCTTCTCTTCCGCAGCCCCCTGTGGAACCCTGAACTGGGTGCCCTGCTTGAACTTGTTCTCAAGCTGTGGCTTGTCAGGCATTGGTTCCTCTGACGTGTCCCTGATCTTCTGTTGGCATTGCTTCCAGTCCTCGGCAGTGAGCTTTACTGTGTCCTTCTCCATCAAGCCCTGCGCTTTCTTGAGGGCCAGCGTTCGGTCCCAGCCCTTGGAACACAGGGCTATCTCGAGGTAGGCATCCTTCTCGATGTTCTTCGTTGACTTCTTCCTCGTGGCTGGTGACGAAACCGGAACCTTGTCCTCGCTGGGTTTGGCTTCGGTTGTGTCACCAACGGAACCATCAACCTCTTCTTCGAGCATGGCTACCGTACTTGTCGCAACTTCCTGCTGGAAGTCCTTCCTCGTAGTATGGCGGTCTTGGCGGTCTACTTGAGCCATCTCTTTGATCGCAGCAACAGGAACCCCAGGAACGACAGGCTGTTCTACCCCTACCATAGCAAGATCGTCCACCCTGTCTGCCGATACAATGTCAGACGTTAGTGGGCAGACCTTAGCTGCCTGCTTGATTGCAGTCTTTCTCCACATGGCTGATGCGTACTTGACCCACGGGCTGTTGGGGTTCTGGCTCCCACGCGAGGCCTTGTCTCTAATGTCTTCGACCTCTTCCCTGTCCATAACAACGTGATAGTTGCCACCCTCTATCAGACGTATGACGCAATACACAGCTACCATCGGCCCACGATTCCCGAAGCCACGGCGGTGACGGATAATGTATCCATCGTCCAGCGAGGTATCGACATAGTATTCGAACTCGTCTGTCTCGTGGACAACAACAGTGTTGATGTCTTGGAGCCGACCAGTACGATCCATGAGAAGGACCATTCCTTTGTACTCAATTTGGAATTCACACCTGCCCCCCATAGGAGTGAGACAGGCAAGCCCCTCTCCTGGTTCCAAGTTGTAGCGAGCGCACCGCAGTGCAGCCATCAAGACAGACGATGGATCACACTGGGCAAGCTTTGGGGTCCTGGCTATCTCCGTGGCTAGCACGTTAGCCATCTTGTCCGCTATTCGCGGGTCCCCCATCTGGCTAAGCAGTCTCTCCCGGAACTTCGCACCCAGGATAGTAGACTGTAGTTTAGTTATTGCTTGGTTCTGCGACATCAATCCCCCTACTGTTGGTTAAGTCCTTGTCCACACTAACCCTCAGTGGACGTGTGTGCTTGTTCTGCTTCTTGAACTCAGAGATCTCCATGCCCTGAGCGTTAAGGAAGTTAGCTACCTTGGGCAGGTCCCACACCATTGAGCCAACTTGTGGACGGTAGTGGACCCGGACCCCAGCCCCAGCTACCCCGACCATTTCATTCTCGTCCAGGTAGTCTTTTAGTATTCTGCAGTTCTGCTTATGGATCTCCTTGGTGGTATCCAGAAGGTCCCTGGATTCCTTCCACTTCTTGATCCTTGCAGCGAACGCTTCCGACCGGTCAATGACCATCCGGCCACCCTCGGCCTCTGGCATCTCAACCAACAAGTCTTCTGCCTCTGGCTCAGGTCTCCGCCTTGGGACAACGTGGTTCACCCAGAAGTTGATGAGTGCTGGATGGAGAACATTGTCGATGAAATCGTCATCGCGTAGCACTTCTATGTTCAGCATCTGTGGGAAGTCTGGGTGGTAGATCCCCAGGTACCCTACTGGGTAGCCGTAGATAGCTAGCTGGTGCTGAAGCTGGGCTTGGTATTCCTGTACCTCACCGAAGTCCCGTATCCTTAGGAACGTAGTAACCATTGGGCACTTGATCTCTAGGATGGCGGGACCCGATCCATTGACGGACAATACCTGACGATCAATGTTGGCAATCATGTATGGGTAGGTTGGGTGTGGGCGTTGTGGTTGCCTGCGGATCGAGCTTGTCTCTCGATCATGCTCGGCACACCACCGTTCAGCAGCGATGGGTTCCAGGATAGAACCTCTCTCTGCGGGGAAGGATGTCTCGCTTACGTTCACCCTTCCCTCAATTGCGGAGACGATAGAATCATACGCATCCTCTGGTCCCCCGAACCTGCTCCACCCAAGTATCTTAGGTACGTCCGAGGACCCTATCCCCTTACGTCCCTCTAGAAACTTACGACGCTCTTCACGGTTCATAATCTCCCCCGTTAGTGGATGTGTGTCTACCAGACTACACGACCGTGCTCCCTTTGTCACTCAAAAAGGAACCCTTTCAAACACGCACTTATTTATATAAGAAAAGAAAGAAACTTGCGCTTGTGGCCGCTGTCGTTAAAAACAGGAGGTACTTAGGGTAGGGACAAGACCTCGACGTACGTTAGGAGGCATCCTGGGGGTTGCGTATTGCAACTAAACTACTGGAACTATGAGTTTCCGCTCCCCATCTACTTCTTCCCTGGCAAAGGTAGCTTCGTCTTTCCCTGGCAGTGGAACTGCAGGGTATCCCTCATCTGGCAGGGGGATGAACTCGGCTCGGCTCACTGCATGTCCACATTGTTGTCCATCGCTGTAACTTAATTCCCCTAATGAGTCCATCTCCATATCATTAAGGAATACCCGAGCGGCTAGCTCGAGGTCCTTGCTTGTCTTCTCCACACTCTGGAATCCCTTAGGCTTACTAAGTGCTAGCTTCCACTGGTATCCAACGCCTAGTTTTCTTTCCAGTGTATAGATACAAAGCAGATCTTCACTGAGTCTCACGCCAAATCTTTTAATCATCGCAACCGGCAGATCATTGAATGCATCCAGGTGTACGATCGGACGTAAGATGCAGAGCTTCCGAACAGCCCAAGCTCTCCGCCTTAGTTCATCACTCTTCATCTACGGTGACACTCTCGGCAATTTTAATAAGAAGCTGCTGCAAGGGCTCGAAGAATTGTTTACGTACAGTACGTTCCTCAATGAGCAGCGTTCTATAGTTAGCATCATGTCGGGCCAACTCTAAATCTAAGGCTAGCTCTGCTTGTACACAATTCGATACTGCAATGATCGCATTACTAATACTACTGATGGGATCACTGAGATTAAGATTAAAATCAGCCACTTAGTTTCCAACCCTCCTGGTCCTGTTCATAAGCATCCCTAATCTCACTCTTACTTTGCCCACCAGCATAGTGGAAATGTCCATAGTCCTTCAACTCGTAACGTCCTCCCCACTCAAACCCTATGACCTCTCCTATTTTCCCAAGTACTTCCCAATAGAAAAACTCACCATCATCAGTTTCCCAAGTAGGATGCTGCGTACCCTCTTGTTCGAAGGCCACATCCAGAGCGAGTCCCCAGTTATGAAACGACTCTCCCCCCCTGGCTCGTGTCACGATCTTGCCGGGGTTCGATCGGCCCTGCTTGTAAAGCTCGTTCTGCTCTTCGTATGTCCTCAGTGTGTGAACAACGAACAGTTCCCTCTGCATTATTAAAGGAACTGCAGATATCAAACGCCAAGCCATCTGCTCGACGATGGGATCTAAATCAGAAAGCTTCCTACTCATCTATCCGCTGAAGAAGAGTAGCTACTTGTTCCTCAACATCTCTTAATGCATCTGCTATATCTCTCTGGGTCTTAGAGAAGTTTTGCAATAACCACCAGATAACAAAAGCAAGAATCCCTAGAGACCCTCCTTCTATGTACTGGCTAATATCTGTAGATTGCTGAGAGACAATACTCGTAGCTCCCATCCCTGCAAGACTAACACTCGTCACCCACTTGACTAGGTCTGTCATAGCTGGGGTTAAAAGGAACTGCATCTCAAGCTCCAGCAGCTACCCACCGTAGGTATTCGAGGAACGTGGAATCTTCTGGTAACTCACCAGCAGCTTTAGCTAGACAATGAATAGATTGATGCTGAAGCCTGACGGGATCGCTTCCTGGCAAATCCTCTATTCCATCTAAAGAGACTAGCTGCAAAGCCGTAGCTTCTTCTTCGATTTCTTCCCCAGTACGATCAAGGAGCACACCCATATCACCATCGGCAACCGATACGTCATCCTTTTGAGTATTAGGATTCGGCTGTGCTTCATTAGGTTGGTCAGGATCAGCAAGATAAACCCGAAGCCTGTGCGTATCTTCATTGAACGCGGGAGTATATGGATACTCATCGGATGACATTGCTCCGACGTTCAATCGGCCTGTAGTTTTATGAGCTGCAAATCTCCACTCCCTACCCATTACTCCTCCTATGACTGCTTAGCATGTCTCGTGTACCTTATGGCCTTACCCTTAACGAAAAATGTTGCATCTGCCGCGTCTAATGTTACCTGAAGTTTGACTAACCCTGAGGAAAAGTCAGGAGCAATAGATGACATACCGTTAGTAGTTACACTATTGAGAATGTAATCAAAGGGCCACCCATAAATACCTTGTGACCCAATACGTGCTGATCCGGCAGACGATGGCAGAACATAAAGATTGGACCCAACCCGAATAGCAATAACTTTGATTAGCTTATACCCAGAGTCTGGCTGTCCAACATCATAGATCGTGAAGTTGTAACCGCTAGCAGCGAGGTCAATATTCGTCCCGTTCCAGTCAAGATGGAAGTTGGCATTACCGTTCGAGCCTTTGGCGTTGCCAAATTCACAGACACCCTCAAAAATCATAATGTCACCATCAGCCATGTCAGCAACTGTGGCCTGGGCAAAATGGCTCTTAGTCGTAGTGTCTGCTACATCCGCTAGGGTAACAACGTAACCAGTAACAGGCCCTTCTGTAATCGCGGTCCACGCTCCGTCTCCCCGGAGAAAGTTACCAGACCCTGGTGTGCCAGATCCCATTCGTGCTGGAGCCACTGTTCCCGATGAGATAGCACCACCACTAAGAGTAGTTAAGTTCGCTCCCGATAGGTCATCAATGATGGTGCTGGACAGAGGGCCATTAATCCTTCCATCCACACCGACTAAGGCTACGTCTCCGCTCCCAATCGTAAGCCCACCTGTGACATCTAAGGCATCAGCGGCTGAAGAAGTAACGTCCAGGGTTGTCACAATAGGATCATTAACAAGCCCCACAGTTATGGTGCCAGCCCCGTTAGTTATAGTAGTTTCGTTCGCAGTAGCTGTTAACGTCCCCAGTTGAGGATCGGTAGACCCGTCTCCAATAGGGATCTGCCCATTGGTAGCCACGCCCAGGGCGGTAATGGCTGACGTACCTGAGCCTACTAGCAAACCGCCATCAGTTAGACTGGTGGCCCCCGTGCCTCCTGAACTGACCCCCAGAGTCCCTGAGATGGTAGACGCTGTGACAGAAGCAGCGTAGCTAAACGGCCTCCAATTACTTCCGTCATACACTAAGGCATATGTTGAGTAGCTTTCATCTAGGGTGATATCCCCACCGATGTCCAGGTTGTCTGCTCCACCAGTTCCATTCTTTAGAACGACAGTCCTAGCAGCGTTAGCAGGCTGTACCACGAGAACGAACCCCGCTGATATATTGGTTCCAGCAGTGATCGTATCGAGATCGTCACTGGCCCCATCTGACTGGGTGTCAATCGTATGGTAGTTATTGGTAGCCGTGATAACGCCAGACGCAATAGTCAGCTCTGTAGCTGTATCAAAGTCTAGCTGCCCACTGGCATTGATTGGGCCAGAGGCCAAGGCTGATGCCGGAACAGAAGCTATCTGGATATCACCTGAGCTATTGACAACCTCAGTGCCACCCACTTTGAGTGAGATCGCGTTCAGGTTTCCTGAGCTGTCGATATCTACAAGGTCAGACCACGTAGGTGTGCCCTCGGTGCCGGTGTTCTTCTGAAGCTTCATGCTCCCGGCAGTCTCAACCAGCCTGTAGTCTACGGCTGACCCCTCTGTTCCAATGAAGCGAACATAAGGTGTGGACATCCTCATTAGGACAGCAGCTACTAGTGTCTCCAAGGACGTAATTGCATCGGCCCCACCATCAGCATGACTAGATGCATGGGCCTTGGGATCATGGAGACTCGACCCGGTTAATACATTATGTTCGGGCATTTATCGAATCCTCCTCCTTCCAACTTGGGAAGGAACTCCTCGTGTGAACTCTTCTCTCATTAATCTTCGTAGGACCTGCTGCCATGCGTCCCACTCTAATTTTGTCATCCCCATACTAAGAGCTGCCGCCCTAGCTTCCGGACTACCTCTCGATCCCGCCACTATAGCCCTTTTCATTGGAGAAGGGAGTCCAACAAATACACGCCTTAACCTAGAATAGCCATACCTCCGAAGTTCTGAAGCCCTAATACCACCCATTGCAATCTTCCGTCTACCCTCATCAGTATCAGCAAGCTCCGCTAACAACCTATTTCTCTCTTCGGGACTCTGTGAGTTTCTTACAATGCCTTCGAAATCTCGAATAAGCCTAGTTTCTGCATAGCTATCTGCAAAATCTTTTGCCCTTCTTTCCTGGTCCATCTCATCCGATTCCTTCGGAGAAACAAATCCAAAGAGCCGACCATATTCTCTTACTGGAGTAGTATACCGGACAAGCCCTCCAAGCGATCCTTGCTTCGTAGCTTGTGTCCAGAATCCTTCTTCCCGTCGTATCGACTCCTCCTCCATTCGAGAATCAAATCTATATAAATCACTAACAACAAGTCCAAACGGAACAAACGATTTAATAAAAAGATTCAGCCATTCTGCACGATCTACATCACCCCTTATCCACTCAAAAAAGGTCTTTGTAACTTGTGGCCCAGGAGTACGTCCTGGAGCGAATGACATGATTGTTGCGAATCCTTCAGGAGCTTTAACTCCACCAGTACCACCAAGCATGTCAGTGAATATGGCCGGCTCAATTCTTCCTTGAAGATCTCGAAGTACTAACTCCTCACCGAAAGCTGCCTCTGATCCCTCTCTTAATGCCCCCGCTATCAACCCGTTGAAAAAGAGGTATCGCATCATTGCCACCCCTGCCGGAGCACCGTCAGAAGCATCTTCAACCAGCATTCTCCTAACAAAAGCAAACTGCTTTAATGGATAACTAGACAAGGGGGCCATTACGGTACCGACCATACTATGCCGCCAGAAAGGATTTCTTGACAACTGGTCATAGGTAAACTGAGTTAAATCAACTCCCCTAATGGCCCTCTCAACAGCAGCCATATGCCGAAACCCTTGCCTGTAGCTAACATCTAAGGCCGTCATGAAAGTGGCCCCTCGAAGAACAGTCTCTGCCATATCCAGAAGGCTGAACCCTGTCTCATCAAGCATCTGCATTAATCTAAATGTAGATTTGGTAAATTCCTTCCCGCGAACCAACTGCGAAGAGGAATCAATACCAATCCTCATTGCAGCTTCTTCCGGCAATCCCGCCCGTACAGCTTGTTTGATCGCCCTGGAAGCAGGGACCATCGCTGCTGCTACTGCAATTCCAACTGGCCCAAAGAACATTGAACCAACAGCGTACCCCGCTCCCATTCCTATCCAGCTAGGTAATACCCCATATATACCCCGCTCGCCCCCCCCGAACAATGTCTCAGCTGCAGCCTTTCTCCCCGGAGCCCTTGCCGCCTCCCTCGCCAAAGCTGCTATCCCACTAGCTGTATTTAAAGCTCCGAACTCAGCCATATTGTTAATAAACTGCCCAAATTGGGCAATTGCTGTAGGGAGACGACCGAATAGAAGACCTCGATATAAACCACTAGCTACAGTAGTAGTCCACTTCACCATCATTTTGTCAGTAGGGGTGAACTTGTACTTATCTCCTTGGATCAATTTATATGTACCCCGGACTGTCCGCATTACGGCTGGCATAGTGTCAAGTACGCTAGCAAGGACCTGGCTTTCCATTACCCACGTCTTGTGCCCTTTCCCTCCTAGAACAGCCATCATTTGCCCTAAGGCTGCTGCTCCACCTATATCCCCATTTTCCTGTGCCCTTTTCATTCTTGGCCTTATTCGTGCAAACCCTTCCTCTGTATGCTGTGCTCTGATCCTCGAATAGTGATACTTCTTTTGTTTATCAATCCACCCAGCTTCCCTTTTTGACCTGAACATATTCCAGATCCCACCCTCTAGTCCTTGTCTCTCCCCGGCACCCTTCGTTCCTACTGCCAGATCACCAGGACCGAGCAGTTCATCATGCCTTTTCGCATGTTCAAAACTGGCTGTTTCAGGCAGGTGCGTTGTTCCCGGATCGGCAGCAACCTTGCCATCCTCCATCTTTCTCATGTAGGCCCTGCTAGGTTGCCTCACCCAGTATTTATTCTTCCAGACAATATCTCTGTACTGTGGAAGATGGAGGAATATTTCGTCTCTTGCAATCCCGTGCAACTTCCACGTTTCTTTTATAATCTCCCATGCTCGATAAGATATGACAGGAACAACCGATTCACCGTCCCTGAACATCCTGTCATATTCTGCCCTTTCCGCCCTTATTGACTCTGGAGTGTAAAGTTCACCCTCAACAAGCTGCCTTCGATTAACCCCACGATCGTGGTAGTTCCGTACTTCATCAAACCTATCTTCAAACTTTGCTGGATTCCACCCTCCCCCGTGTCCAGGAATATCAGCATCTCTAGTCCGTACTGGATTCCTATAGGAAGCTGTATGTTTATAGGTTCCCTCTATAGAAGATGCTCCCGGAGGAAGTTGGGACCCCACTAGAGGTTGAGAATGTATGTAGACACCGTCCCCCCTCAGGTGCTCCGCCACCGGCAGGCCCGTTTCCCAATCCGTTCCCCGTACAACCGTTTGCGGTATACGTCTAGCCGCCTGTGCTCCTGGCCTCCCAAGCGATGGCTCGAACTCTACTATCCTCTCGGTTCCCGACCGAGGTTTAAGCCCACGAGCTGGATCTCCGTATGGAGAGTAATGAACGATATCATCTTGAACCGCCTGTATCTCACCGAAAATCTCATCTAATTGCTTTTGGTCCCACCCTTTCTCCTTGAGTGTTCTCAGAAAAACACTCAGCTCCTCGTAAGCGAACTCCGTCATTACCTCACGATCGACCCAAAAGGGAACATCATCAACTACTCGGTGTCCCCATCTTTCAAATGCCATCGCTCTATATTCCCGATCCGCGGCTCTCCCGAAAGAAAATACACCATATTTTTTCTGGAGTTTTTCAAGCGTAAACTGAAGAATCCACGCATCTTCCGGCCTAAGCTTAGACCCAAGCTTCTCGACTATATCTGGATTAATGTACCCGTACCTATCCAAGAAAGTTTGATGCCCCAGCAATCCTTCCTGGTTGATAACAAAATCTGCACTCGCAGGCTCAAAACCTTTCGCCTCCTTCCTCCCATATCTTGATGCTATCTCTTGTGCTTCACGGAACATGTATTCAAAGTGGACACTTGTCCCCCGCATGGATGCCATTGCCCGTGCATCTATGACTTTCTTCGAAATTGATTTGCGAAGACCTTCTACAGTGAGAACCTCCCCAGCTTCCTCCCACCTTCCCTGCATAGCTTTAAACGCAGGATCCATATCTATCTCTGCTAGCATCACGCTGAATTTCTCGCCGCCTACATAAAACTTTGTAGACTGCGCTTCAAAATTCTTGGGGTGTGCAAATTGCCCGACTGCCTGTAGCTCTGTCTTGAACTCCGGTTTATATTTTCTGATTTCAGGCTTCTTGGTTGCGAAAATAACTATCTCATATGCATCATCCAGCCCAGTGTCCTCTAAATAAGTGGCCTCATCTAAAAAGGATGTACCGTCCTCGGCCTTCTGCCATTTAGCCCTCGTGGGGGGTGTCTCAAGAGCACGCGGTGACCTGATAAGCAATCTATAAATAACCCCTTCATTATAAAATTCTGCAGGGTTGTCATTCCCCCCCATCGCTTCAGCGAATTCCGTCTCATCTTGCCGTGTGATTCGTTTTTGCCGATCGGAAGCACTGCTCCCATGTATCAACTCTTCCCCATCACTAATAGGAACTTCTTGCTTTCTCTGAGCCGCCTCCAATCGAAGACCATCTACCTTTTTCTTTACCTTCTCAGCCTCCATCTCTATCTGCTTGAGACTTTGCATCTTCCCCGTTTCAGGATGCGGTTGGGACTTGAAGTCGCCCTTGTCCCGATTACGCCGCATCGTATATCTAAGCTTTTTTAACGCTTCAAGCTTCAATTCCTCAGCATCCAATTCATCAATACTGGTCTGCCATCTATCCATCGCAGTACCGCCCCAATCAGTCTGCCCATCTACATGCTCCACCGTTTGGGGGTTCCCCATGAACGTGGAAGTGCGGCCATTCCCATCCTGGAAAATCCCTTTCTTCAATACAAGTTCACCATCGACTACTTCAAGCATGTCGGCGAACGTACCATCGACATCGGCCATATCTGCATCCCAATGCTTCGTATGGAGTCTCATTCCAACCAGCATTCTCCTAACAAGCCTTGTTGCATTAGGCCATGCTTTATCTAACGCATCTGTAAATTGCCTATTGTAGTGAGATACAGTCTCCTTATTGAAATATCTTCTTTCGGGAGCAATCCCACCATCGTAACCAACCCTGTGCCCAAACTCATCAGCCCTTTGTGGGAGAACTGTATTCTCTAAAAGGTCTGACTCCTTGAGCTGCCTCAATTGTGTTTCTTGATCTAACCTAATAAATCTCCTGATTTCAGCATGTGCATCGGGATTGTGAATTTTTTGTGCGTCAGCCAGAGAAACGTGCTTACTCTTCACAATCATTCTGCCATCAGCAGTCACGGCAACATGCTTAAGATTAATGTCCCCCGGCTTAACGCCCTTGGCAAACTGCCTTTCCGCTTCAATAATCTCCTCAAGAATTATGTACCGTTCTGGAATGAAGAAACGATCTTTTACGAAATCCTCGTATTTCCCGTAAGGTGTCCAGTCGATAAACTTATCAATCTCATCTTCCCATAGAGCCTGAGCAGTTCTGTGCCGTGCGAAAACTTTCTGTTTGGCAACGTAATATTCCCTTCTGAGTTCGGCAGTTTCGGCTGTTCTTCCGATATACCTTCTAGTAGCCGACAAGCCTTCTCTCATACCTTTAACATGGCCTAGACGCTGACCTATGATAGTGTCAGAAACTCTTTTGGGGAGATGTGCATATTTTTCTGTAAGATTTGTAGCAAATGTATGCCTAAGAGTACCGAAACGTACCTTCCCTTTCATGTCAGGCCAAATCCCTGCTGGTTTGCCCAAGACAGCATCCTGGCCTCCTGGCCCCCTGAAACTAAACTCTTCAGCGGTGTCTCCATATTGCCCAAGCCGTTTCGCGAATCCTGGACGTTTTACCATGTCTCCTAGTTTCGCCTGACCCCTTGTAGCGTGGTGAATAAACACTGCGGCGTTCGGGTCAGTCTTCAGTCCCAAATTAGCCTTGCTGACTGCCTTCCTGTAATTTTGAAGAGCGAACAAAGCATCTGGCTCTAGTTCAACCTTTAGTAAACCACCACCTTTTTGTCTAACAATTACCTCCCCAGTTTCCCAATTTACATCTCTCATTCTAAGGCCCGTATGCCACATTGCTTTCGATTTTCCCGGAGATTGCCCAATGATACTCCCCGGCCTGAAGCCTGCACCATGAACCATTTTTATGATCGCGATATCCCTCAACTTATCCAGCTCGAATTCGTTTTGCCTTTGCAGGAATAACGCTGGGTCGTGATTTTTCTTCGGGGACAGCGTCATACCCTCAATACTCCTATATAGCCTGGACATCTCAGCGTCTGTATACCAAACCGGACCATGATCCGGCTTATACCCCTGGAGATGCAAATCGGGCCGCAACCTAACTTGATCTTCAATCTCTAGGGCCAACTGTCTTATATATGCATCCTGCTGCTTTTTCGTAACTTTCTTGTACGGTTCCGTTATAGTTCCCTCCAGGTATTCCGTCCCCCTCATTCTTGACCCTAGTGCCCTACCCCCTCTTAAGACAGTATCTGCGGCTGACACCCACGCCATTCTTCCTTCTTCTGTTTGCCAGAACTTTCCATGGAAAAGGTCAGCTAATTTCTCTATCTCCTCTTGGGACACCATCGGATCATCCAGGCTTTCAAGCAGCCTTTTCGATAGTACTCTTTGGTTCTCATCGTTGAGCTTCATCCCTCCAGTTGCCAGGCGTATATACATCTCTGTTTTTGTTTCTGGTGAGTGGTGCAATAGATATTTTATTTCGTCTGTGGTTGCACCGGCCTTATGAAGCATCGTGGCAAATGTTCGTCTGAAAGTATGGGCAGTGACACGAGCCCCCTCTAATTCCTTCCCGCCCATCTCAATAGCCTTCTTAACATACTTGTCTATTCTCTTTTGCAGAGTCTGCCTGTCCATTTGCACACCGCGCTGGTTTGTGAATATAAGGCTATGATCGTCAGCAAGGGTTTTTGCTAGCATTCCATCTAGTACCCCTTGTTCGACCTCGCTGCCGGGAAGAGTAAGCAATTCTCCCCTTTTCTTTCGAAGTATACTCAGGGCAGATGCTGCCCTTTCCCTCAAGACAGCACTCCCTCTTTCGAAAGTATTCTTCTTCGCTATCGAATACTCTATAATTCCTGGGCCAACTCCCTCCCCTGGTACCTGAGGCTTAAGATCTGACCACCTAAGACCAAGAAGCTCCTCCGCTCTCATACCGGTCGAGAACAAAACTTCAAAGAGAGCCATGTCCTGAATACCCCAATCATCGTCAGATTGTCTAAGTGCTTTCCATAGCAACTCCGCCTGCTCCAGAGATAATGCATCCGGATACATTTGAAATTCAGTGGGGGCACCCTTCAACCCCAGATCCTCTATAGGTGCCACCTCCAGTCTCCTACCTTCTCTTAATGCTTTTCTTTCAAGCCTAACTTCTTGAAAAACCTTTTCAGTAACCTCGTCGAATATTAGCCCTCGATTCCCCCCTCCCCTGAACGCATCACCTGCCGTCGCGGATTTTACTGTTTGCGCTAGGACTTCGTCCTGTGCAGCTTTACTGCCCGGTAGCCAAGCTATGAACTCCTTAGCCTGCCTCTCAGTACCATGTAGCCCCCCCGACAATTTAAATTTTCCGCCAGAACCCAGTTCGAGCCAAACCAGCCACCCCTCGTCAGTTTTTCTAAGGACAGCAATAGCAGGCTCCTCGTCGGCCATCCAGAACTTAATCCACTTGAAGTTGCCATCCGGTGTTTGCATCCAGAAGGGGTTCTCGTACAGCTCTCGCATCTCGTCTATCTCTTTGTACTTCCTTTTTTCCCCTGCTTCTTTCATTAATACCTTGACTAGTTTCCTGTCTTGCTCGATCGCAGGAGCAGCAAGAATGGCGGAAACATCCGACCCTCCAGGGGCAACTAGCTTGTCAAATAAGCTTTGAGCCTTAGTTTTCTTTCTCTCAGCTTTCAGGTATGCCCTTGTCAACTTGCTCTTGTATTTCGGTCCCCCGATCGCCAAGTGCCGAGCAATTTCCAGCCAAGCCTCGGCCCGAGTGAAACCCGTCGATTGCCGCAAAGCAGTTATGGCTCCTTTGAATCCCCAGAGAGGCAAGAAATCCAGGAAATTGGCACCTATCCTCAGAGTTGTTAACGCCGTATGGTCCCGGAATTGTTCCCACAGGGTGTCTTCATCCTGTGCCATGTCCCATATATCTAGAACGCCACCAAGGATCGGAGTAAAGGCAGCTACCCACCGTCCAAGACCCCAGGTAGGTGTGTCAGGCTCCACCTGTGGCCGGTTTTCCAGGAAATCTTTCCTTCTACTGATCGGCGAAGGACGACCAGGAGAAACCTCACCGATAGGTGCGGAATCGAGGAAGCCTAATGACCTAGACGCTCTCCGGCCTGGCGGTCGTCCTCCTGGTTGGAGAAAAGACAGCCTCCCATTGGCCATCTACTGTCCGCCTCCGGGGCCAACGTACTGTGGATGATGCTTCCAGCCCAGACCCTGAAACATCCCAGGTATTGAGCGAGCTGACCCTGGACCCCCCAAGGAACTTACATGTGGATTGGCCCTTGAGAGATGGGCTTGTATCTCTACTAACGCTGCTCTGAAGAACAAGAAGTGAGGATCAACAGGAATCCCTTCGGTAGTAGGCCATGACCACTGGGGATGTTCCGTTGCTAGCTTCCACGCACGCCGTTCCGTATCTGTCCGCCTACTTCCTCCGTACTCGATAGCAGCATTTTTCATGGCCTCGAAACTCTCAACCATGTACGTAGTCATTTGATCTTGCAATTGAAGAATTGGCCCCTCTGGACCCATCCCTCCTCCCTGAGGAAGCATAGCCGTGTAGCGATTGGCCTGAATATACCGCTCTTCATCAGCTGGAGTCCTTCCCATTTCTGAAGACTGTCCCGCCTCAGCTAACTCCCTAAACTCCTGCCTTAATAAGGACTCACGCTGTTTATAAAGGTTCTCCATGGAATCTCTAAGACTGTATATAAGATTCATAGGTTCAGAGAGGATAGATGGAAGCTGGCTTTGCTTTAGCTGGGGCCTGAATAGCGTTCCACTAGGATAAATATTCATTCCGTGGTAGAAGGGAACTCCTGATGGATCCTGGGTTTCGTAATCAGGGCTCTGCACACTTGTGAGTCGCCCCCCGAATCTCTCTTCTTGCTCAATAATCGCAGCATCCATCGTTCGCATCCAATCAGAACCTGGCTCCAGGTGCTCATTAGTAGGGACTCCGCCGCCTGTTTGTTCCCTTGCCCTCTCTGCGTGTATATTTTGCGTGTGGGCCAAGGGCTCAAGTGCCGCCTCTGAAGTGCCTCCATAATTTTCCCCGTAAAATACGTCTTTTGGTCCCTCTTCTTCTGCAGCTGCTCGTCCGTAGGGTTTATCCAAAGGAAGAGTGGGATCGTAAGGAACCTTGGTATACCTTTCCTCTAGTGATGCACCTATATCGTCGTAATTTTCGCTCTTAACCCAGACCCCCCCTGATTTCGGGGCATAGATTCCTTCTTGTAGCATCCTTATTCCATCATACCGACCATCATTGTCTTCAGCTTCAATAATCATTTGGACCCTCCTGCCCAGTTCATTGAAAACTGTATTGACTATCCGGTCGGCAATCTCTACATCTCCTCCCATGTCGAACACGGCCCTTTGCTTTAAGAGGAACAGCCTACCTGCTACTTCGTCAGCAAGATCCTGTTGTATTATGGCAAGTGTCTGGGGGTCCTGCTTCCTGAGGTAGACCTCTGCTGACCCACCTGTGAGTCCGAAATCTGCTGCTCCCGCCTCCTGTGCAAGTTGGATTGCCCTAGTTCGAAGGGCAAGCTCGGCTTTGTCATAATACTCCCGGAAGCTAGCAATGGTTGCGCGAGTGTATCTCTGTTCATTGCCCTTGATCTCATCAAGAAAGGCAAATTGTGCTCTGGTCCCCAAATCGGCATTTAGATATGCAGACTGCTTCTCTGGGGAAAGACCCTCCAACGCAATATCAGACAACCCCCTGTTGATTTCCGTCGTGAACCCTACCGGCTCGCCATTTTCATCGAAAGAACTCCCATCTGGATCAGACTCTTGTAGCAAACTGGAAATAAACGCCCCCTGTTCAGAAGGAGACACAAGATTTGTATAAATACTCCAGACGGAATTAGCGATATAGACTGGCTCTCCAGTCTCAGCATGTTCCCCAATATAAATCTGCTGCTCCTTATCCCGAGTGAAGGTGTAGTTCTGCTGGTAGATCCTTTGAGCCCTATCTTGGAGTCTGTTGCTTTCCTCCTCCTGGTACTCTCTTTCCTCGTCCAACGCTTCCTGGCGTTCATCCTTTATTCTCGTTGCTTCATCCGCATGGGCACCGTAGATACCCTCCAGTCTCCCGCCAAGTGGAGTAAACTGCCCCTTTCCAGCCTCCAAGAGTTCTGCAGGACTCCCAAATTCGGCTGAGATACCATCGACTTCCAATTTTCGGGTGGCTGTGTCCGGAAGAGGCCTTCCTGGTCCAAGAGGCGTACCCATCTTTGAGGCAAGCCTTTCATCCCCTGTCACGGTTTTGAACGGTACGCCAAGGCTCTCATGGCGTTGCCGGCCAGCTTGCTCTGCTCTGTATGCTGCCTCAGGAGTCGGTTGTCCTGCAATATCCTGCATAAGTGCGTCTGTCGTATTGGACATGAACCGATCGCGGGTTGACGCGATCCCCTTGCTGGAAAAAGCCCTCAGTTCCGCTCCCTCCTCCTCGGGCATGTCAGATTGCTTGATTATAAAGTCGATCATGCCGTCTAGATCGGACGGGGTTTTGCCCTCCTCAAAGCGTTCGTACGCATTGTCAACTACCTCATAGACTTTCTGCGATGCTTCGCGAGATAGTTGCTTCTGGAGGCGTTCTTCGGCCCTCTCCTCTTTACCAAGCTCGGCAAAGATTCCAGGCAAACCTGTGAGTGCCTGACTTGCAGCAGTCAGCCCTCGTCCCAGTCCTCTCCAACTAGCCATAGGCTACTAGACCATTGGTCCTCCGGGCGGTGGGCCTCCGGGCGGTGGACCTCCGAGCCCTAAATCAGCTGCATCGCCAGAACCAGGACCGCCTCTTACAATATCGACAATCCTCGGAACAAGCTGCAAAAGCTCTATTGCTACAGCCTCGTGAATTTGCATCTCAGGATCTCCACCAGGTGGTCCTTCCGGACCTCCCATTGGCGGACCTCCAGGTGGCGGACCTCCCATCGGTGGGCCTCCAGGTGGGGGACCTCCCATCGGTGGGCCTCCGGGTGGTGGGCCTTCAGGACCAAGCGGCATAATCTCTACTCCTTATGTTGGTTGAGGTTTTATTCATTGAAACCTGAGGGACCTCCTATTTGGGTCGTCCCCTGGTACTTAGTTAGCAAGTCCAAAACTTTAGACGGTTCACCTTCAGCAGCCTGCTGTAACATGGCCTCCCAGTGTGCTGCCTGCAAACCCTGCTCCATTAAGAACATCTGGAACTGGTTGTTTTGAGCAAGGTTCTGAAGCATGACTTGATTTTCATTAGTCATACGTACTGTTTCTGCTTGATATTGTGATGTTCCAGCTTTAGCAGCCTCTACGCCAAGTGCACCCATCCCTAAGAATTGTTCTATGTCACTTGCTCGTTGCTTAGCTGCCACATCAGCTAGACCTAACTTCTCCTGTAAATCAAGTTTCTGCAGTTCTGCAGCGGCCTGTTGCTGCTGGGTAAATCTATCCAGCCCCAATTGTCCCACGCCAAGAGCTTCCTGGCCTGCCGCTATTCGTTTCTGTGCCTCCAATTGCTCTTGACCAAAGGCTGTTTGTTCTCGCTGACCAACCAATCCAGCTGCTGTCTGCATTCCCTGTACTAATCTCTGGTCAGCACGAGTCCGTTCGTCATTAACAATATCTCGGAACGATTGAGCAGTTGAAGTTGTTATCTGCTGCTCAAGCTCTGCCAGAACGGCAGCTTCCTGTGCCCCACCTAGCTGAAAGCCCCTTCTTGCAAGGTCGGAAAGAAGCCTTCGTTGTGCAGACTCACGAATCTGCGAAAGTTTTTCCCTCTCTGATTTGAGCCGAGGCATCAAAGACTCAACATCAATATCTGCACCTTGCTCAAGTACTCCGCTTAATGTGTTCGACAATGCTTTATCGAGAGGATTCGGACTTTCACGAAGGGAATTTACACTGTCCGTTATAGTCTTCCCGGAAGCCGTACTCAGGCTTCCCGGTGTCTGTTCTTTCGCAGTAGGTGCGCGAGGCTCAACCGCTGGTGTTTCCGTGTACCCAGGCCCAGTTGGAGGTGGGGGTGCTTGCCCTAAGCCCGTAAAATCAGGAGCCTGTGTCAAATCAGGGGCCGCAGGGGCTCCACCTTGAGCTGAAAGATTAGCTAGTGGGGCCGGGGCTGCTTGTGCTGGCTGGGGTGCTTGCTGCTGCGGAACGGGAGGAGGTTCAAGCGGCTCTATAACTGCTGTCTCGGGGGCCTGCCCAGAATTCAGCCGGTCATTTGCCTCCTTGACCTTGTCGTAGTAACCGTCCGTGTCGGTAAGACCGTCCGTTGTCGTGGTGCCATCATCATCCGTTGGAGGGGGATCAACCGGAGGGGGATCAACCGGAGGGGGCTGAACCGGAGGGGGCTCAACTGGGGGGGTGACCGCAGGTGGATAAACTGGGGGGGGCTGATTT
>Ga0310345_10001680_pt1 | contig 23926 bp, 26 predicted proteins | sample HC15DNA20500_MG_FD_204667 | JGI IMG/M metagenome (GOLD analysis project Ga0310345, IMG submission 204667) | Marine microbial communities from station ALOHA, North Pacific Subtropical Gyre - HC15-DNA-20-500_MG | ecosystem: Environmental > Aquatic > Marine > Oceanic | place: Pacific Ocean: North... | reverse complement strand
ATCACATGAAGTATACTTATGTTGATCTTCATCTAATTCAATAATGATTGAATATTTATAACAATCAATAAACCAATCGGGTCTTCTTTTAGAACAACCGCATTTAATTTGTTTATCGTATTCAAAAATATCTCCAAATTCTTCTATTAATTTTTCATTAAAATAATATTGTTTCATTTTATATCTTCTTGGAATTTTATCATTTGGATAAAAATGATAGAAACACCCAGCACAACATCTAACTTTTTTATCAAGTGATTCAACGTATCTTGATTTTCCTCTAATCATTTTACAATGGATACATAAGAGTTTAGAATTACATTCAAGACAATTCTGTTTTCGTATATTATGTTTACATAAGAGTTTAGAATTACATTCAAGACAATCATATTTTCGTGTATCGTGTTCACATAAAAGTTTAGAATTACATTCAATACAATTCGCTTTTTGTTGCTTGTGTTTACAGAATCTATGAGGACTACAATCAATACAATTATCTTTTTGTTTATTGTGTTCACATTTACGTTCATTTTTCCTACACTGTTTACATTTGTTACGATACCATTTTCCAGTTTTTCCAAAATCACTAATATCTAATGTCAAATTACGTTTGATACGATTGTAGTATGGTCCACTTTTCTCAAATTTACTAACATCTAATGTTAAATTACAAGTATTACATTTCTTTGTTGGCATTAATATTCTATGATATATAATGTTTCTTCAATTTTTATTTAAATTTTTATATTCAAATTAGCACTTTCCAAATCGATATCCTTTTGGACGATTTCATTATAGTTTTCTTTAAAGAAAGTATTGATGAATTTATACGCTCTATCAAGCAATTCCATTCTAGGTACAACAACATTTACAGAACCCGAGCGGTAGATAAACAAGGATGGTTGTTTGAACTTCTTCTTCTTCGAGTCATATGTCGCGTAGCATTTAAGATATACTCGAACAGGAGATGACATGCAATTGTTATATGTCGTGAATACCTCTGTGATATCATATTTAGTTTTTAACAGATTATATAATTTAAGCTGTTCGATTTTGAAATTGGTTTGGAATGTTGAATTAATCATGTTAATTTTTAAACCAGATTCTGAATAAGGATTAATATTTTCAATTGGATAGACATTCACAATTCTATCAGTTCCCTGAATCGGGTGTTTCAGAGATATTTTTGAAACCTCTTCTACAACAATATTATAAATTGCTTCGGCTTCTTCTAAACTCCTCGCCCCTGCCATATGTATTCTTCCATTTTTGAATAATTTAACGTTAATTGGTTTTTTGTGCATATCAAGAATACCTTCAACACCTATGCTAACTTGATTTGAGAAACTTTTTCCTTTTCCTCTTTTTCTCTTATCTATTTTTTTGAATCGTGGATCACCAATTTCCTTTTTTACTCGTTTTTTTTTCTTCAATGGTTTATTACCTCTGATTCTTGATCCTTTTTCTAAATAAATAATTTTGTCGTTAATTTTTAAACAATTATAGATAATTTCATCATTGACAAGAGTACCTATTCCACCTGTTACTGTGATTGTTGAAATGACTAAATTGCTTGGAGTAACATATTCATGCTTTATTATATCACAACTATTGATATAACTATCAAAAAGGTCTTCTGCTTTATCAAAATCAATATTGTCAAATAAATTTAAATCCATCTTTTATAATAATATTTTTATGAAACTTTCAATTTTAAAATTTACATAAAAATAATATAACCTATATAAATATTATTATCTTATATTAGTTATATATTTGTAAATATGAATACAAATCAAGTAGAATTAGATCCGTATGAAGTACTAGGTGTGGATTATAATGCAGAATTATTACAGATTAGAGAAGCATTTAAAAAATTAGTTTTAATACATCATCCTGATAGAGGAGGAAATCCTAGAAACTTTCAACTTATTAAAGGTGCTTATGCATATATTTTTAAAGAACTCAAAAAAGAAGAAGAACTTGAAAAGAAAGAAAATAGAACTTTAAAAAATTATAGACAACAACGTGTTCAACAAAATGAACAACATGAAGAAGAAACAATACAAGAACGAGAGAATCCAATTGTTAATGCTAAAGAATTTAACGTAAATAGTTTTAACAGATTATATGAAAATTATAGAGTAGATGATGCTGACGATCATGGTTATGGTACATATATGGAACGAAACGGACAAAATAGATCTGAAAATATTGATCATGTAAAAAATGCGGAAATAAAACAATTTGATAAACAAGCAATGGTCATATTTGAAGAACCAAAATCAATGATGCCGACAGATTCATTTGATACAATTGGAAAAGATAAAGTTACTGATTTTACTAGTGGTTTTAATATTAACGACAAAAAGAAAAAGATCGCGTATACTGATTATATGAGAGCTCATAGTGAAACTGATGCTATTTCCGAAAATACACCAAATGTAAGACAAGGAGATTATAAAAGTGTCGACCAATTACGAGCACAACGTGGTAATATCTCTTATACGATGTCTGAAGAAGATAGATTACAATTAGAAAGAAAAGAAAAAAAAAGGCTAAGAAAAGAAAAACTACGTAGATTAAGACAACATCAAAAAGAACAAGAAATTCAAGCAAAATTTGAACAACGCCAACTATTTATTCGTAACACCTAAAGATGAATCTCATATTCCTTTCTATGAATTTTTTCTAAAAATTTTTCATATAACTTCTCAGTGATTTCACCATCATTGGATAGTTGTTTTAGATAATCTTCCTGTTTTTTTAAGATAACATAACTTACTTGGTTCGTTTCAATTTCTGAGACTAAATTTGGATATGTTTTTTCTAAATGTTTCATAAATTTTAATCCCATTTCTTCTGATTTATGAGATATTTCTTCTAACTTTTCAAATAACTCATCATTATCTATTATTTCACTTAATTTCGTTAAGGATTCTCTTTGACCCATAATATATCCTGAAACAATATTATAGTTATGCTTAACCGTATAAACTTTAGTACATTTTGCATAACATTTACCTATTAATGGTATCCATGAATCTTGTTTTGTAGAACAATAAAATTTTATTGAATTAGACCAATCTAACTCTTTTGTATCTAATACATCATCAACTATATCGATTAGTTTTACAACTACATCCTTATATAACATATGACGATCAAATAGAGACCAGTATTGTTTTTTTAAACACTGTAAAAAGATTTTCCGACTTTCTAGTATCATTTCACGATTACTATTTCCATCGATTAATATATTTAATTCTATATCATTATTTTTTTGTTCAGATTTCTCAAAATCTGTATTAATTTTATCCCAATCTGCTTTTAGATAAAATTCATTATTCATCATTTTATATATTATCTTTTCAGATACTTCCTCTAAATGTGATTTTACATTTAGAATTTCTTCATCTAATAATTCTTCTCTATCCGAATTTTTATTAAATCTAGATACTAAATATTTCACAATTGTACTATTAACTAAAATGGTTAAAATAACAATACCTGCTGAATAAAAACAAATTTTATCTTTCATTACTTCATCTACTTCAAATTCTAATTTTACAATTAATGATAATAATAATGTTATTTCGCCTCGTAAACCACTTAATGATAAAATAATAGCATCTTCTTTTGTTAATCCATAACCTACATCCTTAAAAAAAACATATAAAGAGCCAACTAACATTAAACGAATAATTGTGATTGCAATATATAAAATTACTAAATATAAGAAATCAATTGCTAAGATATTACTATACGATACATTCAAAAATATAATAACACCTGCTAAAACGAAAATGATATTATTAATTATTGAACTTATAAAGGACCACAAATGTTCTAATGTTTCTTTTATATTTGGAGAATACCCTGTTCTTCCCGTATAACTAATATATAAACCATGAGCAACAATTGAAAGAATTCCTGAACTATGGATTAAATTTTCTGAAATATAAAAGGTCGTATAACAGGAAACAATACTTATTGATAGTTCAATATCTTCATCATTAAAAATTCGTTTTGTAATTTCATTAAAACAAAATCCTGTTAGAACACCGATACCCAAACCACCAAATGTTAGTAAACTAAATTCACCAATAATTAAATCAGCAGTAATATCATGAGAAATACCATGTTTGATTATCACAAATAAACAATATGCTGTTCCATCATTTAATAATGATTCGCCTTCTATTAAAACCAATAATTTATGAGAAACACCCATACTTTTTAGAATATTTACAACTGCGATTGGATCTGTTGCAGATAAAATACTTCCTAATAAAAAACTAGTTGTCCAATTAAACCCATCAAATTGAAATAATTTAATTGTTAAACCAGTCAAACAAGTTGAAAATAAAACTCCTGGAAGAGTTAAAAACAGAATCTGCCATATATACTTTTTGATTATATGATAATCTATATTAAAAGTTGATTCGTAAATTAAGGGAGGAACAAATAGAGCTAACATTAAATGAGGATCTGTAAAAGACCAAGCTTCTATAATTTTACTATGTTCTTCAAAAAAAACATATTTAGATAATATTCCTACTAATACTCCATAAATTAAAAGTAAAAAGGAAAATGGGATGGGAATCTTCTTATTTTTAGTCACCGACTTAATAAAACAAGATCCGAGTATTGTCAAAATTAGAAATAACATGACATAAATTATTATTCTTTATCTTTTTAAAAAATTAATTCATTTTTAAAAATTAATTAATTTGGAGGAGAACGTCCAAATTTTTGTTGACATTTCTCGAGTGGAGTACCTCTTTGAGTTGGTCTTACATAACATCCTTGGTTCTTTTTAATACCACCAACACCAAAACCATCTTGGGCATCTCTAGCATTTAATTGGATCATTGCTGCTGGAGTAGAACCAAAATGTTCAATTGGTTCAGTCAAAACAAAGTAATAATAGAGAATTGGTGCTGCAATACAGACAAGAACAACAACCATTTTAATAGTTGGTCTAGAAATTCCTGTAAGAGAAGTAAGACCATCAACAATCGTGGTAAATAAAGTTAATACTCCTTTTTTTACTTGTTTAACTGTAAAATATAAAATTACTAAAACAATAACAAGTAAGATAAATACAAGAAATGGAATATGTTTGGCTTGAATTTCGGTTAAACCAAGTTCATTTAATTTAGTAGCTGCTTGTTCAGATAAAGATTGTTGGGACATCTTATGATTTTTATATTAATAAAGAGAGATAAATATTTGACAATAACTTTATTAAATGTTTTCTCAAATTAAAAATTTATTTCAAACAGAAAAAAAATTACAACGCAGATATGTTATTGATTTTGATGAAAAATTAATACCAATCGCACCAGAAATTGTTAAAATTATTAAATTATATATTACCCCAAGATGCTGTGGAACTACTTTTCGTGGAAGAAAAATTGATTGCCCTAATTCTGGAATAATATATCCTAGTTTATATGGAGTCGATTATATGGAGACTCCTATGTGTTTATCTTGTGAAATTATAATGCAATGGGAGCATGATATTTGAGCATATGGACGATGGCTTTAATTTCCTCCTTCTATGACTTCTATCATTTCTTCAAATAATTCCATTAATTGTTCACACGCAAAGCACATTAAACCATCTTCTTCTTTACAACCCATACAACATTGTAAACCACAAGTAGAACATAATATATTTTCTAATGTTAATGTAAAACATTGTTCACATTGCTGAAGGCTACAATAACAATCATTACAAAGCATCCCATAATGATCAATATGAGCACAATCAGTTTGAGTTAATCTATTAAATTCACAATCACACATTGAACATATTTCCCAACCACAATTAATACATATAAGACTACCAGCATGACATATTTGATCTATATGTAAATCAATATAATGATTCTTATTCTCACAACTTTCACAAAAACCATAAGTATATTTTAAAATTAAATTAGTTAAATCTTTATATAACTTCATTACTTTAAAGAATTATTTTTATATGTTCGTCTTGACGACGACTGATAAAAATAATTAAATTGTGAATGCGTAATCAGCAGATTCAGGTATTTCATTAAATATTTCACTTAATCTTCTCCTATTCATTGTTTTAGGAGCATTATATATTATATTTTCAACATATTCTTTACTTGATAATTCTATTTTATTTTTTCTAAGATTTTTTATATATTTTCTTAAATGATATTCTGACATTAAATTCATTATCATACTTAAAACTTTTGCTACAGTGCAAGTTCCAAATAAAGAACAACATATAAATAAAATTTTACCACTATCTGATACTGGGGCAATATCACCATATCCTAGAGTTGTAACAGTGCAAACAGAAAAATAAAATGAATCAATAAAATTCCAATCCTCTATTGATTGAAATAGTAAAGCAAAAATAAAAATTAAAATAAGAAGAAACATAAATAATTTTATAAAAGTTTTACAAATTAACAATTTTATACTTGGCATATTATTTGTTTCTTTATTCGTTGGAATTAAAACTATTTTTGGTAAAAGCGTTAGAAGCGGATATTTTTCAATTATCTTGTCAGATAATTTCCAAATGACAACACCACATAATATTAAAGTTGCACTATTTCCTACTAAAGCAAATATTGAAGTATATAATTTTCCTTCATCTGTTTTTGGATAAATATCACCTAAACCAACTAAGGACAGAGTCGATGACATAAAATAAAATGAATCTAATATACTCCATTCTTCAATATAAATATAAAAAATAACTGAACCAATATAATATAATACTAAAATTAAAACTGGTACTAATAAACTACGTGTATCCATTTTATAAATATAAATTTATATCTTTAATTTCAGTTAGTTTAATTCCCTTAATGATAAATAAACTATGATTTTTAATTATTTTCAATATTTTGATAAGTTGGTTTATTTCTTCTTAGCGACAAATATGCTAATAGATGAAAACTAATTCCAATAAAAAATATTGCTAAAATACATTCTGCTTCTGTAAATCTATCAAAAGAATATCTTGATAAAACTTCACTTCCTGTTGTTAAACAAGCCTGATTTTCTGGAATATCATTACAATTCATTGTTTTTCCTGAAAATTCATTTATAATTAATCCTTGAAATCCCCAGTTAATAAATGAAAAATATTGAAGCCATCCTATCCAAATAGGCATTGTTTCTAAATTCGCATAAAAACCACCAAATAATAAAAATACTATCATTAGTGGAGATGCTAAAGAAGTTGCTGTATGAATATCTGGTGTTGATGCTGATAAAAATAAACCCATTCCAGATGAACAAAGGGAAAGACAACAAATAATTACTAAGAATGAAAAATAAGCAGAACCACTATGATTTAATCCAATTGCCCAATAAATTATGCTTGTATAAAGTATTGATATTCCAAATTCTATTGGAACAGATGATAAAAATTTTGCCAAATAAAAAGAACTTGCTTGATATGATTTTGAAGCACGTTCTTTTAATACAATCTCTTTTTCTACCGCAAACTTTTTTAATGTAGGAAACATTGAACCAAAAGATGAATTTATACAAATAAAAAAATATACACCAAGTGTATCTTGTATTGACTTTTGTCCGTTGTCCAAATTACTGTATATCATTGATAAAATTATTGAAAAAAATATGGTTATACAAAAACGAATTGTCATTCCAACTTTATCTCTTAGTTCTTCATTTAATGATCTCATAAATAATAATTTAAATTGTTCAACCCAATTAGCAAAAAATTTTCCTGTATCTGGACCTGTATATTCATACTCTTCATCCTGTATCAAATCTATTATTGTTATTCTATCCAAATTCAAAAGTTTCTCTATTCTTAACTCTGATTCTTTTATTGTTTCTCCTGAAGTTGTATCTATTGATATTAAATCTAGAATATAATCAGCCGGATTGTAAAATTGAGGACATTTAAAACCAAGTTCACCAAAATACTCTGTACAATCATTCCGAAAACCAGAATAAACACATTTACCATTTGATAAAAACATAACCTTATTAAATAAGTTAAATACACAACTTGAAGGTTGATGAATAGAACATATTACCATATGCCCTTGAGCTGTTAAATCTTTTAACATTTGCATTATATTTTTTGCTTGAAAACTGTCTAATCCAGATGTTGGTTCATCTAAAAAAATAATTAAAGGCTCTGTTAATATTTCATTAGCAATACAAGTTCTTTTTTTTTCACCACCAGAGATTCCTCTTTTTAAAACATTACCTATTTTTGAATCTTTTATTTTTGCTAATCCTAATTTATTTAATAAATTATTAATCATCTCTTTTTTTGTTGAAACATTTACATCTGAAGATAATCTTAATTTACTTGTCATTACTAAACTCTCAAATACTGTCATTTGAGGATATAAAATATCTTCTTGTTGGACATAAGCTATCATTTTTTTAAATGGCAAATCTTTTCTATCTTTACCACAAATTGTTATACTACCTGTTAATTCAGCATTTTTATTTATAATCACTCTATCTGCTAATATATTTAGTAATGATGTTTTTCCACTACCCGATGGTCCTAATATTGCTAATAATTCACCACCAAATACTTGACCTGTTATTTTATCTAAAATTAATTTATCTTTTATTGAATAATTGACATCCTTCCATTCGATTGAAGGACCCATTGTAATTCTTCCACTACTGTAAGTTGTTAATTCCATTATTATTAATAATAATACTTAATTCATTTTTATATTCTTTTGATACTTCTTTTTACTATTTTTACTTTTCTTAAATTCATAAATTTGTTTATTATTAACTATGATTTCTGGTAATATTACTGAAGTAATTGGTTTTTTGGTACTACTTTCTATTGATACTTTTTTTGTTTTTTTTTCTTTTATTGGAGGTAATTTTACTTTTATAGATTTTGGTGCTGATAATTTACTGAAAGAAGTTGCTGAAACATTTTTATATTTATTAGATTTTTGTGTTTTTTGTGTTTTTTTCTTGGGTTTACTTGATTGTTTTTCTGTATATACATAAGTTTTACTAGATTGACTCATTTGTGATATATAAGGCCACCATTCCATTAAAAGTTGATAATTTTTGATATCTTCCGGATTAGGTTGAGGAGCACCAAAGCGAACAATTCTAAGAAAATCTTTATCTGGAGTAGATTCTTTTACTTTTACTCTTTTATAATTAGTAGCAATTAACTTATTCCATATTATATATTTTTCTTCGTTTGAAATCTCTTTAAAATTATTAAAAATATTACGACTAATTTCACCAAAAGTACTATTTTTATTTAAATTAACTTTATTTAAAATTTCTAATATACTATTTATATCTTTTTCATTTAATCTCCACAATTCTGTCATTTTTCTTAAATCTTCATCTAAAACTATATTTAAAAATGATGACAATGGTATATTAGAGACTAATTTTGCTAATTGATAAATTCTCTTATTATCTAATTTAAAACCAATTACTCTTTCATACCAAGTTTTTTGATATTGTAATAATTTTAATGTTTTTAATTTTATTATTTTACCTTTTGCTAATTCAAGACTAGAATCATCATGCAAAGTTGAATGTTTTACTTTAAAAATTTTATTAATACTGTTTGCTAATTTAGAAAGATAGTTTCCACCTAATTCTCCATTTGGATCTTTTACACTACATTTTCCTTTATTAATTTGTTTAATAGAACTTGTTTTAAAATAATAAAATCCATCTTCTTGTTTATAATTTTGTTTTAAACACATCCATAAACAAAATTTTGTTACTATGTCTCTACCATTTGGATCAATTTTATATATATATAAATTTATATATGGACAATCTTCAGACTCATCTTTTGAATTCTTTTTATTTTTTATAGCAATTTTAAAAACATCACTATCTCTATCAGTATAAAATGTGTATGTATTTCTATTAGAATAAGTAATATTTTTCTCAATTACAAATTTTATATATGTTTTTAATGCCTTTATTCCATATTTATTTTTTAAACAATGTGCATTTTTTATACAATACATCATATTTCTATATAAACTATTATGGGATAAAAAATTGATAAATATATTTAAAATTGATATTAAATATACATAAACAATAAAATGACTGAAAAAATGTTTTGCCTTAATGGCAAAAAAAGAAAAGCAGTTAAAAAAGCATTAGTATATGCTGAAACTAAAATGACTGGTAATATTCCAATCATATCAAATGAAGTTATGAAATTTATTCCAAAATGGAGTGATAAAGATATTCTAATATCTATTAAAGTTGCCTTAAGTATTCAATCCTATCGCATATATATTTATCACAAAGGAAAAGCACTTGGATTTTATAATGAAGAAACTAGACTTGTTAAAAAACAATGCATGCGGAATCATAAACTTACAAAATATATACTTGATGAATATGATATAGATAATATTTATCTTGCCCGAAAATGTGCGAAACATCATATAGTTCATTTATATAATGGTTATGATGTTATCATTTCATCATACGAACAAAAACTTCTTAATGATAGTGAACATTTTTATTAAATTCTAAAATAGGGACTGGAACTTATAGTTAAGTAAATAAACTCAATTATTGATAAGACAATATGAAAATATTAGTTACTGGTGGTTCTGGATTAGTAGGAAGAGCGATACAAAAAGTAAAGACTAATAATGACTTTATTTTTTTATCATCAAAAGATTGTGACTTAACTAATTTTGATAAAACAAAAGATTTATTTGATAAAATAAAACCAGATTATGTAATTCATTTAGCAGCATGTGTTGGTGGCTTATTTAAAAACATGAATAAAAATTTAGAAATATTTGAAATAAATCTTTTAATTAATTTTAATGTAATAAAATGTTGTCATTTGTACAATGTAAAAAAATGTATTTCTTGTTTATCAACTTGTATCTTTCCAGCAGATGTCGCCTATCCCATTAAAGAAAATATGTTACATAATGGAAAACCACATAATTCTAATTATGGATATTCATATGCTAAAAGATTATTAGAAATACATAGTAGATTATACAGAGAAACTCATAACTCTAAATTTATTTGCGTTATTCCATGTAATATATATGGAGAAAACGATAACTTCTCACTTGAAGAAGGTCACGTTATACCTGCTTTAATCCATCAATGTTATTTAGCTAAAAAATTTAATAAACCATTTATTGTTAAAGGAACTGGAACTCCTTTAAGACAATTTATATATGTTGAAGATTTAGCAAATATTATTTTATTAATTCTAGAAAAATATGAAGAGAATGATGATTTAATTGTAGCTACTCCAGAAAATGATGAAATAAGTATCAAAAATATTGCTGAAGTAATCGCAGATAATTTTGAATATAAGAATATTAAATATGATACTAATTATTCTGACGGTCAATATAAAAAAACTGTTGATAATCAAAAATTAACAGATTTTATAGATTATAAATTTACACCTATTCAGGTTGGTATATCGAAGACTATTCACTGGTTTAAATCAAATTATGATATTTGTAGAAAATAGATATAAAGATATTCAGTATTAAATAATGTATAAAACATGTTTTACTTAATCAAATATCTAGTTATTTTCACACTCTTTGCTACTGTTATTAGTAGTAATAAAATTCCAATTAAAAAATTTAAATTTTTGCCTGAAGAACATTTTACTTTATCTTGTAAATCTATTGGTAGTTCTACTAAAATGAATTGTGGGGTTATGCCAACATCATCTATTAGTATTCAAAATTATATGAATGCACAATTCTATGGTAACATTTATATTGGAACTCCTGAACAAAGTTTTACTGTTATTTTTGATACTGGTTCTAGTAACTTATGGATTCCATCTTCTACTTGTTCATCTTGTGGAAGTCACGCAAAATACGACCATAGTCAATCTAGTACATATGTATCTAATGGAACTGATTTTGAAATTCGCTATGGTTCAGGATCTGTCAAAGGTTTTATTTCTGAAGATACTGTTAGTCTAGGCAGTATTCCTGTTTCTAATGCTATTTTTGCTGAAGTAACTAATGAACCAGGTATGGTTTTCAAAAAAGGTAAATTTGATGGTATTCTTGGTCTTGCTTGGAAATCTATTTCTGTTGATGGTATTAATCCAATCTTTAATCAAATGGTTGATGCTAAATTAGTTGCTGAACCTGTTTTTTCTTTTTATCTTACTTCTGAATCTGGTAAAGATGGAGAACTTACTATTGGTGGTATTAATAAAGATAAATTTACTGATGAGTTATTTTATGTTCCACTTTCTTCTGAAACTTATTGGGAAATTAACATGGATGGTTTTACTATGAATGGAGAACAAGTTATCTCTACTAAAACTGCTATTGTAGATACTGGAACTTCTCTTTTTGCTGGACCCAAAGAAGATATTAAAAAAATTGCAAAGATGGTTGGTGCTTATTCTACATTCATTAATCCAAATGAATTTATGATGTCTTGTAATAATCTTGATAGTCTTCCAGTCATTAAAATTAATCTTTGTAACGGAAGTCACTGTAAAGATTTTAAATTAACTGCTGATGATTATGTTCTTAAAGTTACTATGTTGGGACATAGTATTTGTATTCTTGGTTTCACTGGTATTGATATTCCACCACCAAGAGGACCACTTTTTATTATTGGAGATCCATTTATTCGTAAATACTACACTGTATTTGATATAGGTCAAGAAAGAATTGGATTTGCTACTGCTATTTAAATTGTTTTTAAAATTGAAATATATCCTCTTTATTCAAATTTATATAACGAAACTTGAATTAAGATGAGTGAAATTATTTATAAACGTCCCGGTTATGGAACGCGTGAAATTACTTGGAATTCCTTGAAAAATAATTTGATTGGTCGTAAATCATGTATTTACCACATATTTCCAATCATGTATCGTTTTCGTGAAGAAAATGAAAAGTATGTTTGTTGGATATCTCACATTAACTACACATTTTATTTTGACACTGCTAAAGACTTAGGACAATACATATTTAATAAAATTCCTAAAATCTTCAAAAGTTGCGAAATGTGTAAACTAGGTTATTTCAATATTGATGAAAAAATTCTTAAGACTGAATACAATGGATGCTACACTTGCCCAACTAAGGAAAAATTCCCATCTAGTTGTGATAAGTATTGCCACTCTTGTACTTCTTGGAATAAAGATACATCCATAGAAATTATGAATCTACCTAAAGAATTTGGAAAGATGCTTCCGGATGACATTACCCAGATGATTGATACTAAATTGAAGAGTCTTGATTTTGTCTGTAAATATTGTTTTGAAAATGTCTATGTTGACAAAAAAGTTAAAGGAAAGTCTATGTATGCTTTTAATGCATATGGAGGAGACCACTACTTTTCTGGTACTTGTTGGTCGTGTTATAAAACACAACATCAAAATTAAAATCGATTTTAAGATAAATTACTTAATATACCTTTGATATTTAGCAGATTAAAAATAAATTACTTAATATACCTTTGATATTAATAGATTAAAAATAAATTAATTAAATGAATTTCAAAGATAACTGGAAAGATGTAATCTGTAAATTTTCAAATATACTATCAAAAATGACTGGAGTACAAATTGATAGTTCTTTTTATGTAAAAAAGATACAGAGGGAACAATCTTCTGCAAATGACACAGCAAACTATATCAAACAACTGTGTGTAATAACCAAACAAAAAGAAGACAAAGTAATTGAGATCGAAATTTCCGAAGACTTCGACTTTGGCTTTGGTGCTTGTATGAATTTTGACGAATGTCTTGAAGACAAAATCCTTAAAATACCTGAAGATAAAGTTATTGAGATGGAAATTCCTGAAGACTTTGACTTTGATTTTGGTGTTTGTATGAATTTTGACAAATGTCTTGAAGAAAAATATTAAATTTATCGTAAGGGACTGATAAAATTAAATATCTATTAAAATTGATTTTTAATGAATTTACTTGATAAAACTGAAAAAAAACATTGATATAATATTTACAAAATGAATAACACAAGCGAAATTTCTTGGTGGGAGATGAACGAAAGTGCAGAAGAAATTGATTGGTCTGTTCTTCCGTTATCCCCATTAGAAGATATACCTTCTTCCTTGGAAGAAGAAGTTGGTTCCCCCAATATGGCGGGATCAGCAACTACTATTGCAGTTAAAGAAGACAATAAGAAGAAACCTAAAGCAAAATATGTCGAAAAACAATACTATGGAAGAGTTATTGCCAGAATCAGAAAACCTGTCAAAGTTTATGGTCGTACAAAGCAACATTTGTTCTATTTGATTGATGTAAAGAACGCTCAATGGCGAGAAGTTGGGGCAAAGAGAATTTTAGCTACCGCCAACCCATTTGAGAAATTTAAAGATGAAGAACTGTTGCATTGGAATCGTAAGGATAAAAGCAAAAGACTACGACAAGGTATTCATTTCTCTGTTCGTGATGCGAGTGATTGCTATCCATATAATGAATTCGGATATATTGAAGCTTATAATCTAGAAGTTGTCTAATAATACTGTTATATAATTTTACCAATTTACTTTTTATCAATTTACTTCGGGACTGGAATAATTTTTCTCTTTAGGCAATTCAACAGAAAATTCTTTTTTAGATACAACATCAACTTCTTCAAATCCCCATAGAATTTTACTCCAAATGCGTTCAAATACAAAATGAATTACTAATTTAATTAAATTATCAGCAATACCTAAGGTAGCCGCTTTTTGTAAATCATTATATAAAATACCAGCCAAAATAATAGTTGATGCGATAGCAATCACTCTCCATATTAGTGTTTTAACAACTGTTCTTTTAAAAGTTTCTTTAATTTTTACTGATTGTTGCTCCATATTTATAATACCAAAATGTTAAATCAATTTCAATTTTAAGTTTAATATGCTGTGTTAATTATCTTAGGCCATTTAGAATCATATGATTTCATAAATTTAAGAAAATTATCATTTAAATCTTTAATCAATTCTTTGTCAAAAGTGCGAGCATTTTTTTCTTTACATTTTTCTAATAAATCAGTACAATATTTATATAATTTGTCTTCAACTTTTTTAAATCTATAATATTTTAATAAACAGTAAACCATGTAAATTAATTCAGATCTAAATTTAAATTTATTAAAAATTGTTTTTCTAAAGAAATGATTAATAGCAAAAATTCTCCTCTTCTTTTGAGAAAAAATATTCCGGATAGCATGTCGTATATCTTGGAATGTTATAAATGTTTTTGTTAGAGTTTTACTACACGATTGACCGAAGTCAATAATAGAAATTTTTATATTTTCATTCGCAAATTTGATTTTTTCATTATCTATTGTAAAACTCAAATTTTTATTTTTGACTTTGTCAAACATAACATTATGTAATGCTAATCCTTTTTTACCTCTATAAGCACAAGTATCTCCATGAAAAATTTTAACAATATGATTTAAAAACCAAAGACCAACTAAAATCTGTAATATTACAGATTTTATCAAATTTACATTGTTCTTATCTAATATATCCCAAACTTCTAAATTTATATAATCCATCACTATTAAATAATAATTAGTTAGTTTTCCCATATAATTATCCCTGATTCGAAATATATAATGACACCTGACATATAATTCTGGAATTTTCTTAGCGAACATACTTGTACTTATTTTTTTTGTAATACTCGATTCAAAACAAATATTATATTGGTTTTTAAAAAACTTCATGACATATTTTTTCTTATTATGTTTAAAAATATAAACCTGACCACCTCCTTTCCCTTGATATTTTACTTTATTAAGTGCTTTATCTTTTATAAAATCTTTCAAATTATTCAATTTAATACTTGTATTCTTTCTCTCATAAATATTAATAATTTGAGCATTTTTGATTAATTTCTTTAATTCGTTACTATTACTCATTCTATATAATACTTAATTAAAATGATTTATTTCTACATTAGCATTTTTAATAGGCAATTCCAGAATCTATAAAGAGACCGAAAGAACAAAACATATTAGTATGTTTGAGTGAACGAGGCACAAGGATATTGAACAAATCAATGAACATATTAACCTCGTCTAATTAAAGAAGAAGAAACATTATATCAATATAAAAAAATATTATATAATGGAAACTAAAATTTGTAATACCTGTAATCTTACATTATATATGAGTGAGTTTGGCAAAACTGGGATATGGTCCCTTAAGAGATGTAAACAATGTACTTATAATTTAGGCAAATATGAATGCGGAAGAATAAAGAAAACATGTATCGAAGATGATTGTAATGGAAGGTGCGAATATGCAACAGACGAAATTGACGAAGAACTGAACGAAATTTTAACGGATAGCATCTACAAAACATCTCTGATATTCGCAAGAACCGAAGACATTGAATGGGGTCTTTGCTTTGTGACCACGGTTACCATCCTCCAGATATTGAGCATTTTTATCCTCGCGCTCATCGCCAAACCCAGTTCCGACGAAATGCAATTTAAGCACCGAAACTGGTCTGTCATCACGGCGCTGTTCCTGTTTGTGATTGCGTGTTGTAGTGAATTTTTCGACCAAAACCTGCTGAACATCGGAGTGCTATTCAATATGCGCAGCTGTTATGTGGTCAGCAGATTTACCTCAACATGGACTTTGATTGATGGTTTAAACTCGAAATCCAATAAAAATGCGATCAAATTCAACATGGGCAAGTACTATGTGTTTTGCGTTGTGTTCGTGGTCATTGAGGAGTTGGTGTGGCTGAGTGTGCTCGTGGTTGGTGGCCGATTACTCGTACAATCGACGTCATTAAATGATGTCATTCTTAATGCGTTGACTGCTGTATTTGTGTTGGAAATGGATGATATGATGGGAAGGATGATGCTGTCGATTGGTGGAAAGTGGAAAGAGAACAAATATTACGTACTCAAAAAAGTCAATCTCCGACCGTTTCCGAGTATAGGCAGGCTGGAACTGTATTTCTTCTGGCTTGTCCCCATTGTTCCAGGCATAATCGTTATGATTCTGTATTTCATCCCATATTGGTAGATATTTTCATCATAACGGAAGTTACAATTATAAATTATCTTTTTAAATGTTTCTCAAGTCCTTCAAACGATTGATTTTCTCTTGGTGTTATCCATAATAGAGCATACTCTTCTAAAGTTAATTTCCGTTTTAAAATAATTTTCTCTATATCACCATAACTTTTTATATGATAATGTTTTTTAAAATATATTACATCATTTTCATACAAAATATCACTATTATAATCATTTATTATATTTCTACATAATCCAATCATATCTAAATCAAATGGTCTATAACTTCTACAACAAGTATCTAATAATTCGTCAAAATTTAAATCATTAAATGATTTTTTTGGAATACATGGATTAAGATGATCTACTATACATTTATATACCAGTTCATATTCTTCTAATTGTTGTTTATAATCATAAATTATATTATCTAGATCGTTATTACCACTAAGATTCAACATTTATATATTTATATATTTAATGATTAATAACCTTTAAATATATATATTAAATTAAACTAAATATTAATTGAAAAACATTTTGGATTTAATTTTTATTCCAAACTGTAATACCACAAATAGCTGCACCAATTCCAAGACCACCAATAACACTATACGTTTTGATTTTACTTGATTTCTTTCTTTTCATTTTTTTTTGTATTGGTTCTTCTAGTTTAACTGGTGTCATCTGTTTTAAAGTAATTGATTGTGGTGTTCTCTCATGTATATTTTCAATATGAAATTGATGAGACTTTTTCCAATAATTATCTGAAGAAAGAACTTTATTAAAAGAATGTGCTTTTTCTAAAAATTGCGAGATTTCTTTATGTTGTTGAATTTTATCTTTATCAGATAAATTTTTTACAGAAACATCATTCACTGTTGATAAAGTTTTTAATACTACCTGTGTTAATCCATATAATTGAGAACTAACTATGTCAAAATTTGTTCTTGTTTCACTTCTAATATCATTGCTAATTTTTGTTGCTCTTAGTCGGTTATTTGTTTCGACATTTTTAATTCTAGTTTCGTTTTTTCTATCAACATTTTTTACAAAATTCAATGTATCACTTTGAGATTTAATTAATTCTGGGACAATTCTTTTTTCAAAAGATTCTTCATTTCTCAAATATCGAATTAATAAATAAATTGATGTAGAGCCAATTACACTATATATTAAAAATTTTTTGATTTCAGACATTATATTCTCTTGTTGTGTTGTAGTAACAATTGGAATATATTGTGGAGTTATTTCAATCCTTGGTTTAGGTATATCAACTTTTTTTAAAAATGAAGAATCCTTCAATTGACTGGTTACAAATGTTCCACCAGCAATTCCGGACATTAGCCATGCAATAGGAGGAAAGTATGCCATTTAAATATTAAAATAGATATTATTTTAATAATAATAAATCTATATTAATTTATAAAATGGATAGTTACAAAAAAACATACTTTAAAAAAAGGCGTGATGGTTCATTAACTTTTGCAACTATCACGATTGATAATAAGAAAACTTCTCAAAATAACGAAAAAATTAAACTGATTGAACCAGTTGAACCAGTTGAATCAATTGGGCGAGAAGAAAAGAAAATTATAAAAAAAAGTAAAAAATATTCTAATATTAATCCGATTAATTTTATTAAAAATGGAAGTATTGTCATCAAATTATGTCGCCATACTGAAGGAATGAATTTTCGTTTTTTTTATGTAAATCATAATTCTACATATTTAAGATGGTTTTCTCCATCTAAATATTTTAAATTTAGTAACATTCCTATAAATCAAATTGTAAATGTTATCAAAAAACCAAAGAATTTTTATAAAAACTTAGATCCATTTCACAATTTCTTGTCTGATAACAACATTCATCAGTTAGTATTAAGAATATCATATCTTGATGGACACGAAAGAGGATTAGACGGTATGCCTTTTAATTTAAAACAACATTATAAACCAACTGAAACAAAACATTTATATATAATTTTTAAAAATAAACTTGAACTTGATTTATGGTATTTAGGATTAATGGGTATTATTGATTCAAAAAATATAAAAAAATATATACCAAATAATGAACCTCATAAATCAAAAGTAGAATTAAATTTATATATAAATGATTTTTATAAATATGATTCTTTAATGAATTATCATCAATATAGTAAATTGAAATTTAGGGAACATGTTCTTTATAATGAAATTAAAAAACATAAATATAAAATAAAAAAACGATTTACTAAACTAAAACAAATGGATTCAGGATTACAAGGTTGTATCGGATATTACATACTACCTATTTTACAAACATCATTAAAATTAGCTTTACATTGTATTCAAATTTTTAATGATTCTGGTTCTCAATTATGCGAAAAAGATTTATCTAGAATAGGCATGTGGTTATATCAAATGAAGATAGAATATGCTGTAATTAAAGATATTATCAAAATATTAAGAGAAGAACAATTCCGAATTAGGAAATCCCATATTGATTATATTATATCACATACATAAAACATAAGATCGATTATTTACATTGTTCTGTAAATAAAATTAAAATCGATATTTGAAATATCAAACCAAATCTGATTGATTTATAAAGATATTATAATTTATTAAATTATATTATCAACTAAAAATGATTAATTACAATAATTTATTAAACTACCCTGATGAAGAGCCTATTTTATTACAATGCCCACCTTTGCGAAGAAGTTATAACACTACATGTGTAAAGTGTGATAATAATAGTACTTGTGGTTATAATATTACCTTATGCGTAAAATGTGTAAGGCCAGAAGATAATGATTGGGAAGCATATGAAAATTGGGATGAAAGATGGGCACCTGGATGTAATTGGTACAAACAAAGAGTTGAAATAAAAACTTGTTGGATTGCTGCCAAAAGAATATTTAGAAAAGCACAATTACCAACTTCAATTGAAGCCTTAATTATAAGATTTATTACAGATGGTATGGGAACATCAAGACATATTGAAAATTCTCTTATTCAAAATTGTATACCTAAAATTACATATGGTTCTACTACTGATTTAGTTGCTATTCCACCAAGAGTAATAGAACGTATACAATACTGTAAAAAATATGAAGCATGGATTAAATTTAAAACTGAACGTAATAAATATTATAATTTTATTTTGGACTGTATGAAAAAAAAATTTGATTCTGAAAAACCAGCATTAGTAATTATTAAATTTCTTTTTGAAGAAATTCACCATGTAACTGACTTAAATAATATAATTATAGAAGAATATGATTTAATGCCATATGATTTAATGCCATATGATATAATGCCATATGATATATTTAATGGAACTTTTTTATGGTAATTTTTTATATTTGTTAATTATTTTTAATAAAAAGTAGGACTTACTTTTTATTAAAAATGAAAAATGAAAAATGAAAAATTAAAATCGACATTTATGAAATATATCCGATAATTCTATAAAAACTCAGACAACTCTAAAACTTACAACAAGTTCTACAAACTAGCAATGGGATGTATGACCAGTGTTCAAAAGGAGACGGAGAAAGATATGATTAAACAAGCGGAGAAATTGGTTGACGTGTTTAGCGATATGGGCAATGTGCACAATGGAGTGGCAGACACACAAACGGACATTACGGAAGCAGCGATTCAAGAGAATTTTGTTGAAAATCAAAATGAGGTCGATGAAATGATTGATGAAATTCATGAAATGTTTGATGGTGTTCACGATGGGTGGAATATTGAACAAGATGTTGGTGAAGGCGAAACTATGGATGAACAAGTTCGTGTGCTTATGTTGCAAGAACAGCTTAATATGCTTGATGATGATGAGGAGGACACAGATGACGAAGTTCAGGCGATTGTAACATTGGCACTACTTAGTACGATCTAGATTTAAATGTCAACTATGACTGAGAAGTCACGGATTTTATTTTGACTGAAAAGTCACGGAAAATTATCATGCGTAATGAGCGTGATACATTAATGACGTGCGTCTTTTTTGCACGATGGGTTTAATTTACTTTATATAAAATTTTAAAAGGGACTGGTTTTATTCATTTATATAAAATATCAAGAGTCTCGAAAATCTAGAAAACGACAAGTGTTTCGAATAGAACAACCAAAACTTATGAATGGTATTAGAATTATTTTCCGACATTTAATTAATCGACTATAAATTACTGCTCGTATTTCTCTAGAACGCATACTCTTATATACACTTCTCCATTCTCTATAACAGTTTGAACAACGCATTTCTGCATTTGTTCTTAGTCGCCTTGAGATTGTTAATGTATGATCAAGATCATATACTTCCTTACATTCGTCTTCAACGATACATGATTTACATCCAGGACATTCATATAAAAATGATAATGTAAGATTGACAAGGTCATCAATTAAAATAATATCACATTCTTCTTCTGTATATGTAAAACATGAGAACATAACCGTTCGTTTTGAATTAGTTAATATGGTATAAATTAATCAATTTTAATTTAATTAACTTGGATGGAAAATACTATAAAAAATTTTACAGAAACAATGTTCTACATTAAGTCCCGATTTTTTTTATTTATATTCACATACTTTGGGATAATATTTTCCATCAATCTTTATTATTTCAAAAGGACCACCACAACCATAAACAGAATTCGATCTAACCAAAGTATCACATTCATCTTTCGGTGCGTGTGGATTAATTTGTTGGAAATTTTGCTTCTTTACTCCGTGTCTAAATATCTTACAATTTAGTTCTTTTTTTGCAACCATGATGTATTGTTGGCATTCTTCGTGAGGGCATTTAAAAATTATGAATTCATTATCTTCAATTGCTTCCATAGATTAATATTATATCAATTATATTATTTTACGCAAAATAAATTTAACTATAGCATGTGCTCGTTTTTTTTAAAAGTGAGCAATATTGCTCATTTTTTGTGCTCAATTTTGCTCAAAAAAAAAAAGAGCGTAAAATAATTAAAGATAATATATTCAGTAATATATATAGCATAATGAAATTCGAATGTGAGACTTGTTATAAAGTGTTTTATAAAAGATATAATTACAATAGACACCTCAGTCGTAAAAAGCCATGTAAACCAAAAAATGATAGCATAAAAAATATTCCAATAACTTCCAAATTATTCCAAAAACTTCCAAAATCTTCCAAAAATTTGGCAGAAGAAATAGAGCAAAGAGTAAGAGAAAAATTAGTGGAATTAGTACGTGAGAAAGAAGAATTTGAGATCCAATTAGCAGAAACACAATTAACAATAAAAGAAGAAGTTATGAAAAATTTAAAAGAAAATATAGTTGAAGAAGAAGTAAACAGAGTAATAAAATTTAAAGAAACAAAATTAGATAGATTCTATTGTAGATATTGTACTAGAAATTATAAACAAAAATATAATTTAACTAAACATTTAAAGAAATGTAAAGAAAAAGAGAAAAAAGAGAAAAAAGAAGAAAAAGAGAAAAAAGAAGAAAAAGAAAAAGTTCTAGAATTACAAAAAGAACTACAAAAACAAAAGGATGAAAATATGAGAAACCAACTAGTACAATTATTAGAATCTAAAGATATGAAGTCTAGTGGTACTACAAATATTACTAACATATCAGGAGATCAACATAATAATATTATTAATATTACATTAAATGATTATGGAAATGAAGATGTGATGAGATTAGATCCAAAGAAAACATACAAAAGAATTTTATCAAAAATATTAAATAGTGGTATTCAAGGAATCCAAAAATATATACAATATAAATATTGTAATCCAAATCAACCACAAAATTTAACTATTAAATATACTAATAAGAGATCTAATAATCTTTTTGTAAGACAAAATGATGACTGGGTTACACGCAATAAAGAAGATATAATCGATGAATTATATAACAGAGATAATAATATCGAGGAAGTATTGCAAGCATATGAAAAAGTAAATGATATTGATAAATTTGAAGAAGATTTAGATGCTATTCAAAAACGTTTTTTAGATAATATAACTCCATATTATATAGAGAATCTGGAAAACGAACATTCTGAACAATTAAAAGAAGTAAAAAAAGAAACATTAAATAATTTTTATAAATGTTATAAAAAGAATAAATTAATTTATGATCAAGGAAAAATGAATATTAAACCAGAAGTAACGATTGAAGAGTGATTTAAAACATATAAAATTTTTACATGAAAAAACAAGTAAAAAAAAATTTTTTTTTTATAAATATCACTTAATCTAGTAATATAGATTTAATAGTGATTTGTATATCACATTACGCAAAAATATTCCAAAAATGGAATGTTTTTTTTACTTAAAAACGGTTTTAATTTTTATTCATTATTAATCACAATTTAATCCAGCGTAATGTTTTAATTGTGATATAATGACTTTTTTTTTCAGAATCGTGAGTAAAATGGCCAAAATGAAAAAAAAACGGGTTTTTTAAACTGGGTTGAAACCAAGGAGGTTGATTTAAGTTAGATATTTTCGCTTGTTTTTTAGTGTCATTTTCAGAATCGTGAGTAAAATGGCAAAAATGGACGAATTTTAACTTTTATATCTACGAACACATCTGGGTTTGGGATTAATTTGGATATACAAGACCGAATTTATAAGGGTTACCCTATGTTCTTCGAAAAAATTTTTTTTTTGTTCAAAATCGTACGATTTTCATTTTTGGAATAAAAATTGCGTAAATTTCGCAACTACTTTTTTTTTCCGTATATTCATAAGACTGGTTGTAGTGTTAATTTGATTTTTTGTCGTCAAAAAATCAAAGACTAGCCAGTCATCGGCCATAGAATTTTTGTTAATTTTCATTCATGGCCGATTACTGTAAACCGACTTGTTTTTCTTATTTTTTTAATTAAAAAAAAATAATAAA
>Ga0310345_10001679_pt1 | contig 23935 bp, 22 predicted proteins | sample HC15DNA20500_MG_FD_204667 | JGI IMG/M metagenome (GOLD analysis project Ga0310345, IMG submission 204667) | Marine microbial communities from station ALOHA, North Pacific Subtropical Gyre - HC15-DNA-20-500_MG | ecosystem: Environmental > Aquatic > Marine > Oceanic | place: Pacific Ocean: North... | reverse complement strand
TCTCCTGGGATTCGCGGCGTTCTTCGCGGCACTGTGGTTCCTGTGGGGCACGCCAATCGTGTATCCACTCAAGATCTTCGTGGTGCTGCTTCACGAGATCAGCCACGCGATGGCGTCGGTTGCGACGGGTGGAGGCATCGAGAAAATCACGCTCAATCCAGCCGAGGGCGGCGCCTGCTATTGTTTCGGCGGCAACGCGTTCATCACGCTCAGCGCAGGGTATCTCGGCAGTCTTCTGTGGGGCGCGGCGATGTTCTCCGCGGCCCGCTCAGACAAGGTGAAGACGAACTGGGTGAACGGCTTCATCGGCGTAATGGTGATGGTGCTGACGATCTTCTTCGTGCGCACGAGCTTTGGCATAGTCTTCGGCCTCGCCTTCGGGCTCACGATGGTCGTCATCTCGAAGCAGATGGGTGGTGCGGTGAATCGCGGCCTGCTGTTGACGCTCGGACTCACCAGCGCTCTCTACGCGATCCTCGACATCAAGAGTGACGTAATCGACCGCTCGAGCATGCAGTCGGACGCCGCGATGCTCGCGGAGATCACGAACGTGCCTACGCTCGTGTGGGGGGGCCTGTGGATCACGATCGCGGTGGCTGTGTGCGCGTTGCTCATGAAGCGGGCTTACGAGGACGCCTGACCTAGGCCTGACGCGCGTCTGCCAGACCCCTGACTAGTCGATGCTGAGCAAGCCGGTAGAAGAACGCCACTCACTGTGGTGGGAAGTCCGTGCCGCGCTCCGCCGCCTGCTCGACCGTCAGTCCGTCCGCGAGAGCTGCTCGCACCAACACCATGCAGGCTCGCGACACCTCGATCTGGGCCCGCACCGCGTCGAGGCCAACCGGATCGTCGTGACCGCTCACGACGATCATCCGGGATGCATGGAGTCGAGCAATGACTCGAGATTGTCGAGGAATGCGTCCGCATCCTCGTTGCCCGGAAACATCATCGGGTTGCCAGCGAGGTAGGTGTCCCCGAAATGACCACGCGCGACTCGGTGAAATAGACCACTAGGTCGGCCCCGGTGTGCGCGGGTGTGACCGCGACCCGGACTTCTTCTCCATTGGAGACGAACGCCGTGTCCGAGGCGATCTCCGAGTCCGGATAGGCGGTCTGTGACTTCGGCGGTATCTCGACGCCCTCCATGAAGACGTACGGTTCGCGCATCGCCTCTGTTGTCCCGGGATGCGCGAGCACGTTGGCCGCGGCGCCCAGCGCCCAGCGCCGCAGCCGAGCCCATGTGATCCTCGTGCGGATGCGTAAGAATCAGGCGCGCAACACGACCGCCGCTCAGGCCCCCGAGCGCGTGCCGTAGCGCTGTCAGTGTGGGCGCGTAGCCGGTATCGACGAGCAACAGCCCATCCCCACCCACTTGGGCGATCACGTTCGAGACGGCGCCACGGATGAGATGAACCGAGCCACCGAGTGACTGCACGGAGAACGCCATCTCAGCCGCGAGCTCCATCACGTGTCTGAACTCCCTCGAGTCGCTGATCGCGTCGAACGCCGAGTAGAATTCCGCGAACGAGATCATCAGCGCTTCGATGCCTTCATCGCACGCTTGTCGCAGGAAAGCGACCGCGGCCGTCGTATCGGCGAGCAGCGCGGCACCCCGTGCGGCGTGATATCGCGCGAAGGGCCGGTTCAGATGCCCCGCCGGCATGATACGAACGACTTCCGCCATCTCTCGGGCATACGCCGCATGATCTCCGTCTGCGCGCGCTTGTTGGCCGGCGGCGAACGGGGCCCGCCAGGCGTTCGCGTCCTGTGCTGCGACCGGCGCCAGGAAGGTCAAGAGCGCTGCGACCACCGTATATCGTGCTACACCCGCCCCATGACCCCTACCCCGAGTACTCAAGGCTTGGACTCCTTGTACCCAAAACTTGCACTCCCGAAAATCATTTCGTATGATGGATTCGATCGTAATCAATGGATTCGATCTGGGCCTTGACCGGCGTCTCAGAAAGTCACCGATTGAGGACTGCGGGCCGCGAGCCCGCCGGAGTTCTGCCTGATTGTCGACCCGAAAACAGGAGGTGATCCTTGTCTAGTCCTAGTCCTCTGTCCAGCCTGGCATGGGCAAGCGATCGCTGGAACGGCTTTTAGTAGCTGAGCCGCTGTTGTAAATCGCTGTTCGCGCCGTACCCGGCTCTCGCGCCGGGCTGCGACAGTTCAGACGCCACCGAGGAGTACGCTCGGTGGCGTCTTCTTTTACAGGATGAGCTTGGAGAAGATGGTGCGCAGCCTGTCTGAGTTCAGCCCTGCACAGAACGGCAAATGCTCCAACTCGTTCGCCCCGACCTGCACGGGGTGAGCAGGATCGCCGGCACAACCAGCCACCACGCTGAGTAGATCGCTGCGTTGGCCCCAATACCGAGCGCCAAGGAGAGGATCGCGATCCCCGTGATGAAGGGGGTCTTCGCGAGCGTTCGCATAGCGAGCTTGAGGCCGTTCATCGCTTCTCCGTCTACATGATTGAATCGATACCGAGGCGCCGACGTGGGAGCCGCCCGGGGGCCCCCGATCAACGCTGCTTTAGACCAGGTTCGTGGTGCTGGAGTTACAGCCTGATTTCAGCCGAACCAAGGTGGAGCGTTGTCCGCTTTCCACTTGATGTTGCAGCCCACGCTCGGCACCTGAACGTCGGTGAGGGCCACACCGGCCAGCAGAGCGTCACACGCGGCTCGCAGGTCCGACCCAGTGACCGGCATATCGAGGGAAGGCCGACTCGGGTCGAACTGTCCTCTATAGACGAGCTTCCGGTCGCGATCATATAGGAAGAAGTCAGGCGTACACGCAGCCTCGTAGTCTTTTGCGACCTTTTGCGAGCCATCGAAAAGGTAGGGGAACGTGTACCCCCTGGTGTCCACCTCGTCGGCCATCTTCGACGGACTGTCCGCGGGGTAGTTCCCCACGTCGTTGGCGCAGACGCCCACCACCGCAACGCCACGAGCCTGATATTGGGTGGCGAAAACGGCGAAGTCGTCCGCCAGGTGCTTCACAAACGGACAGTGGTTCGACAAGAATACGACGAGCAGAGCAGGAGACTCGGCGAAATCGTCGAGCGAGACGGTGTTCCCGGTCGCCGGCTCGGGCAGTGAGAAGTCCGCGGCGAGGGTGCCGAGCGCTGACATCGTCGACGGCGTCTTGCTCAAGATCGGACTCCTCTGTGTACACCAGGAGGGTGGCCCATCGGACCACCCACCTGGTTGACCCCGGAGGGCCGTCGAGGTGCCGCTATTCGCTCGATAGCGCGGCGATAGGGTCGACCCTGGAGGCACGGTTAGCCGACAGATAGCACGCGGTCAGCGTGACCAGCGTGAAGCCGGGCCTGCGCATCAGACTGCGCACCGCGACACCGATGTCCTGCAACAGCCCATCCATGCTCCACCTCTCACCTTCGTAGAACAGCGCATCCACCAGGCTGCCACTTGCTCGCAGGAGCAGATCCAGCCGAGTACCCAGGTTCAGATCGTCCTTCGCTTCGAGCTCATCCCAGTGGCCGAGCAACTCGCCTTCCCACTCGCGCCGCCAGTCGCGCCGTGCGGATCACGGCAGCAACCGGCTCACAAGAGCGATGAACGCGAGCGCGGGGCGGGAGCCACGGGGGTTCGCCACTTCTAGGTCTCCTGGACCGGAGCCGTCGCCGCGAGGAAGGCCCTCGCGCTAGCGAGCTTTTGGATTGCCTCCTCGAGCGAACGCTCTCCGGCGCTAGTGAGTTCATAGAGGCGGCGCTGCGGGCGACCACCACGGTGTGCAGCCGGCGCGTCTTCCCATTTGCCTCGCAGAAGCCGAGCCTCTTCGAGGCGCCTGAGCGCCGGATACACCGTCCCGCTCGCGAGGCCGGTGGCGTCCATGACGTCGAAGCCATAGCGGTGCCCGGCTCCTACCGCCTGTATGATCAGCGCGGTCACTTGGGTCATGCGAACTCGGCTCATCTCGACTCCGACACGTATCGGTTTCTATATACATCGTTATCTATATATAGTACAATCGAGCCTAGCGTCAATGGTTGGGAGGATCTATCTGTAAGTCGATGAGCTCACGGCACGGGGGTGTATCGCGCAGGTCCTTTCTTACGGGTGCTTCCAGCGCCCTCGCGCTGGGCGTGCCCTGGGAACTCCTGCGCGCCGAGGTCGTGCCCACGCTCTCGCTGCTTCCCTTTCTGGCGAGTCCCACGACGAACTCCATCCTGGTGACTGCACAAAACGGCCATATGGATGCCGAGGCCTCGCTCCAGGTCCGCGCCCAGGGAGAGACCGGAACCGCCGCCTGGAGGGACGTGGAGCGGGCACGCTCGGTGGTCGCGGGAGAGTTCCTGAACTGGAGCGTGGACAACCTCGCTGCGGACTCCCGTTATGAATACCAAGTGCTGATGGCCACTCAGGGGGGAGACCCGGCCGCCGGGGCCACAGGGACCTTCACGACCCAGCGCACCGGTGAAGCGGGTTTCACGGCCGCACTCATAACAGACGCGCACACCGGCACGTTCATCGAAGGAAATCGGCCCATCGAAGTGTTCGATGAGGTGGTTCGCAATGTGCGGCGCGAGCGTGCGGACTTCGTGCTGGCCTTGGGGGACAACGTCGCGTGGCCGACATCGAGAAACAGCCCTCAGTTGGACGATGTGGGGGCGACACGGGCCTACGACATGTACCGGCGGCATCTCGCCCCGCTTAGCATGTCCTGTCCCCACTTCGGCTTGATCGGGAACTGGGAGGGCGAGTCAGGAAAGGTGCCCGCGGACAGCGCTGCCCGAGTTGCCGCAGTGCGTCACCGATACACCCCGAACCCCAACGACCGGACCTACGGACAGGGCGGCAGTGCCAACGAGGACTACTTCGCGTTTGACTGGGGGCCCGTACTGTTCGTGATGCTCAACGTCCAATCGTATACAACCCCGTCAGGAGAGACGACCTCTGCCCGCGACGACGTCACCGTGGTCGAGGATTGGACGCTCGGTCGGGAGCAGTTCTCATGGATGGAAGCCGTTCTGCGCGGCTCTGATCACCCCTACAAGTTCATCTGTTGCCACCACGCGGTGGGCGGCAACGCGGGCAACGACAGCGAAACGCTGTACGGTCGGGGTGGTGGTCGGGCCGCCAAGGTCGGTGAACAGCGCTTGATCCACGAGATGATGCAGGATCTTGGGGTCCAGATCTTCTTCCATGGACACGACCACGTATTTGTGGACGAAGTAGTGGACGGCGTCCACTACACGATGCCGGGGAGCTGCGGCGCACCTTGGAAGTTTGGCCGCGACATCACGGGTTATCGACGTCACTGGGCGGACTCGGGCCATGGCCGCCTGACGGTTCGTCCGGACCGGGCCACGACGGAGTTCGTGAACCAGGCGGGACAAGTGATCCACGAATTCACAGTGTTGCCGCGGTAGAGGCCCCTGGCCATGCGCATCGTCTCGCTCGCCTGCTCGAATACCGAAATCGTCTGCGCCCTGGGTTGCGCCGATTTGCTGGTCGGTGTCGACGACCACTCTGACCATCCCGAGGACGTGGTCGCTCGACTGCCCAAGGTCGGACCGGACCTGAATATCGACATCGACCGGGTCGCCGCACTCGAACCCGACTTTGTACTGGCGACACTCACGGTTCCGGGGCATGAGAAAGTTGTGGAGCGGCTGGAAGCCGCAGGGCTTCGATTCATCGCGCCCGAGCCGGTCTCGCTCGAGCACGTATACCGGGATATCCACGCAATCGGCGAGCTGCTCAGCGTGCCCGAGCGAGCCGACAGGCTCGTCGCCGAAATGCGCGAGGCCCTCGACACGCCCGAGCCCCCGGTCGATGCGCCGTCGATCTTGGTTCAGTGGTGGCCCAAGCCGGTCATCACCCCTGGCAAGCTGAGTTGGGCGACCGACGTCGTGCGGGCCGCGGGAGCTCGCGCCCTGCTGGCAGACGAGGACGTCAAGAGCCGTCCGATGAGCGACGAGGAGGTGGCCGAGCTCGCCCCCGACGCGGTGGTGTTGTCCTGGTGCGGTGTGCACGCGGATAAATATCGGCCCGACGTGATTCTGAGGAACCGGCGCTGGTCGGGGCTCCCGTTCGTGCGTAACGAACGCGTGTACTCGGTGGGCGAGCCGTATCTGGGTCGTCCGGGTCCCCGGTTGGTCGAGGGAGTTCGCCGCATGCGGGAGATCGTCGAGCAGCTGCGGACCTGACGACGATCATCCCACAACCACCGCGAAAACAACCTGGTCCCTTCGCCTTGATAATACTTCAAGGTTGAAGTAATATCCCCGAGTCCAAGCAAGGAGGGGCAGCATGACACCGCTGAGCACACGCGGCCTTCACCATATCACCATGGTCTCGCGCGACGCCGCCAGGACGCTGGCATTTTACGGTGGCGTGTTGGGCCTCGACCTCGTGAAACGCACCGTCAACTTCGACGATCCCGGCGCGTACCACCTCTACTTCGGTGACGGAGGCGGCCAACCGGGTACGATTCTCACCTTCTTCGAGTGGCCGCACGCGCGCCCGGGACAACCCGGAGTGGGCGGAGTGCACCACCTGGCGCTGGGCGTGGCGAGCGCTGATGCCCAACTCAAATGGAAGCGTCGGCTCGTGGATGCCGGCATCCCGGTCAGCGGGCCCATCGACCGCGGCTACTTCAAGAGCCTGTACTTCGAGGACCCGGACGGGCAGATCCTCGAGATCGCGACCGCTGGGCCCGGCTACGCGATCGACGAAGCCCCGGATGCCCTCGGACAGGAACTACTGGTGCCGCCTGCCGAGCGCATGCCTGAGGGTCGCGACGAGCAGGCGATTGCGGCGGCAACTCACCCCGAGCCCGTTCCGACGGTTTCCGAAGACATGAAGCTACAGGGTATTCACCACATCAGCGGCATCACCTCCGACCTCGAGCGCGCGAGCGACTTTTACGCGGAGGCGCTCGGCCTGAGCCTGGTGAAGAAGACGTATAACCAGGACGACGGGGTCATCTTGCACTATTTTTGGGCCCACTACGACGGCGAGAACGTAGCAAGCAACAGCTCCTACACGCTCTTCGGATGGCCGGGATCGCGAGCCCGGGCCCGTCCCGGCGCCGGCCAAACGCACCACTTGGCTTTTCGGGCCCGTGACGACGACGAGCACGCTGCCTGGCGCGAGCATCTACTGTCGATGGACATCGAGGTGACCCAGGTGATGGACCGTACCTACTTCCGCAGCATCTACTTCAACGCCCCGGACGGGCAGCTGCTGGAGATCGCAACCGACGGGGTCGGCTTCGCGGTCGACGAGTCCATCGAGTCGCTAGGCTCAGAGCTCCAGCTGCCAGCTTGGCTCGAGGCGCGACGTGGAGAAATTCAGAGCGCCTTGAGCCCGCTAGGGAGCCTCTGAACAAGTAGGCGCGCAATGCGCAGGGGTCCCATAGGGTGACGAACCACGCACACGGGAGTGCGATTGTCCTCCCGAACGTCGCCCCCAAACTGCTACGACGACTTGCTTCAATTCGACCATAACCGTCCTGCCCCGCCCGAGGACGGAGCGACCGTTGCGGTACTCCTCCATGGCCGCAACAGCCATCGCGGCAACCTGCAGGCCCTGCGACCGCTGATGCCAGCTGAGTGGGCCCTGGTCACCCCACAGGGGCCACATGCCGGACACCCCTGGGGCTACGGACCCGGTTGGGCGTAGTACAAGTACGTGGTGGGAGACCGAGTGGTCGAAGAGACGTTAGGGCACAGTTTGAGCGAACTGGAGGCGTTTCTGGAGGAACTACCGGCCCTGCTCGAGTTCCAGCCGGGTCGGATCGTGCTGGGAGGTTTCTCGGAGGGCGCTACCACGCGCATGGCCATGGCGATCTCGCGGCCTGACCTGGTCGCAGCAGTGATCGGCTTCTCGGGCTTCCTCGCGGAGTCCGTCAAAGTACCGTTCTCCGCGCTCTCGCCGGGGACTCCGCCGATCTTCTGGGGCCACGGTCTACTCGACCCCAACATTCCGCACAAGCTCGCAGTGGGGGGCCGCAAGCGGTTGGATGCGGCCGGCATGAAGGTGGAGGCCCGCGACTATGACATCGGGCATTGGATCGCGCCCGAAGAAGTGCGGGACGCGGTGGCCTTCGTGGAGGCGCTCTAGGAGCCGCGCGCCTCCATCTGCTGAGGCAGCGTCGACAGTTCCACGATTTTGTATTGACGAGCTCCAGCCGGAAGCTTGATCGTTACCTCCTCCCCCTCCTCCGCGCCGAGCAGACCCTGACCGATGGGCGACGCCAGCGAGACCTGACCGGCATCGAGATCGATGAAATCTCCGGCGGTGATGGTTAAGGTGAAGTCCTCGTCCAAGTCGATGTCGTGGATGGTCACGGTGGACCCGAAGCCCACCTTGTCGTACGCCATGTCTTTGACGTCGATCTTGGAGAGCTCGGTCATGCGCATCGTGAGATGGTTCAGCCGCGCCTCCACGAATCCCTGACGCTCTTTGGCCGCTTTGAACTCGGCGTTCTCACGAAGATCGCCGTGCTCCCTCGCGATCTTGATTCGTTCGGGCAAATCGACGTGCAACTCGTGCATGAGGCCGGTGATCTCGGCTTCGATCTGGGAACGGATCTTTTCGAGCATGAGGCACCTCGGGATCTCGGCGCTGCGCGATGCCAAATCGTCGCGCGGGTGTCTGCGCCCTGGGGCCCGCGGCTGCGCCGGAAAGGAAGCGCCGCCCCGGACCAGCCGGGGCGGCGTTCGGTTCACCTTTACGATACGCAGCAGGCGCCCGTCGCGGAAGCACCTGGCGATGAAACCAGGATTTGCCCTACTCGTGACGAAGAGCCTCGACGGGGTCGATATGCGCCACGCGGCAGGTCGTCATCCCTCAATCGGCGTTTTTCATCACAGAGGCGCCTATGGCACGCCCCGCAAGAACTCAATCAAGAGTCGGGTCGTTTCCTCGGGCTGTTCCTGCTGCACCCAGTGACCGGCGCCGTCGACCATGTGCACGCCCCGCATGTCGGTGCAGGCCTCGTTCTGCATTCGTTCGAGTGCTCCCGGGCTCTGATAGCTGCCCCAGTCGCTCGCTCCCGCGATGTAGAGCGACGGTTGGTCGATGGTCCTGCCGGCGAAGAGCTGCTGCTCCACTGCGCCCAGGCCCCCCGACCGATAGAGATTCAGCCCACCTTGGAAGCCGGTGCGGCCGTATTCCTCGACATAGATCTGGAGCTCTTCGTCGGGTAACCAATCGTTGGCCGCGATCTGCGCCGTATCAGGCATATTCTTGGCCACGGTTTCAGCCATGCCGTCGGCCAGGTCCATGATGTAGTAGGTGGGCATCTTCGCCATCTCGGCGGCCGTACGCGATGCGAGCCGGAACGGCTGGTTCCCGACCCAGTCGGCGCTCTTGTAATGGTAGTAGCCCCTGATGAACGCATGCAGTCCCTGGGGAGGGTGCCACATGTTCTCGTTTGCCTCGGGTGTCGTGTAGTACCGCTGGTAGTGCTTGCGAGGACGCGGGAGGCTCGCCAATTGCTCGGACAGATCAGGGCCCGGAGAGGATTCCCGCGGCGCATCGTTGGCCGTGTCGAACGGTAGTGACGCTCTTCCACCAAAGGGGGCACTCATCAGGACCACGGACGTGAAAACGTCGGGCCTCACGATGGCGCACCAGGCGGCCATCGGTGAACCGAAGTCGTGCCCGATCACCGACAGAGAGCGATGCCCGAAGGCGGAGACGAGCCCCAGTAGGTCGCGAACCCCGTTGAGCCGCCGGAACGAATACAGATCGCCGTCATAGTCGGCGTCCCATCCGGTCGTGCGCCCGAAACCGCGTAGATCGGGGGCCATGACGTGATACCCGGCTTCGGCCAGCGGTACCATCACGTTCCGCCAACTGTAGGCCAACTCAGGAAACCCGTGGAGCAGCAGCACGCCCGGTCGGCGTGTCCCCTCAAAGCCGGCCTCAAGCACGTGCACGCGGAGGCCGTTGATGTCGTCCACGAACCTGGAGCGGATTCCGTCCGGCAACACTTCAGCAGCCAGCGGGCCGATCGCTGTCTGGGCGGCGGCGGGTGCGGCTGCCATGCCTGCAGTCAGCAACGACAGGCCGACCGGTCTCGCATTCACGGCCGCGGCCGTAGGTGCCATGGCGGTCAGCCGCTGAATCATTTGACGGCGGGTCATGGATCCACGCATACCAATCTCCTCGCTCGAGGGACGTCTGAGGCAACGGCAAGGTGCGCCTCTATCAGCCCTGGTGAAAGCACCAGCGGTAGACAAGCACTCTCCCTGACTCCTTTTTGCCTCTAGAACTTCCCGGAGAGACGAGCGATGCGAAGGTTTCACGACGCTTAACGGATGGAGCAAGTCGTGAGTCCGAGTATGTGGTGAGGGACCACTTCCAGGTATGCGTGCAATGCAGCAGGTCGAAGACGTCCTATCGGAAGATCAGTGGGGACGTGGTCCCCGCCGCGCTCGGGAATCCAGTCGAGCGTGGCATCCGGTGAGGTGCGTGAGAGGGATGGGTCGATGAGCTTCGGCCCCAACCGAGAGCTGAAGAGAGGGGGGGGAATGCGCACTCATCTGAGTGTATTAGTCGTGGCGTTGTGTCTCAGCGGAGGATTGAGCCCTGCGGCGGCGCAGTCGAGCGATGTCACCGGAACCGTTCGGGACTCACTCAACAATGAGACGCTACCCAACGCGGTCGTTTCGTTGATTGGAGAATCGTTCCGAACCCTGACCGACGAATTCGGGCGCTTTACGCTGGTCAACGTGACGGTCGGCGACCACACAATACGGGTCGAATACCTCGGCTACGCTTCGTTCGAGATGGCCATCACCGGTGCCGAAGTCGCGCCGATTACGATTCTGATGTCCCCGCAGGCCATCGATATCGAGGGCGTGACCGTGGAGACGAGCACGGACATCCTTCAGGCGGCGGAGGAAATCAGCACCATCACCATTTCACCGAGGAACCTGGTCAAGCTGCCGTCGCTCGGGGAGACCGACATCTTCCGGGCGTTGCAGCTTCTGCCCGGAGTGTCCGGCACGAACGACGCGACTTCGGGCCTCTTCATCCGAGGCGGTACGCCGGACGAGAATCTGGTCCTGCTCGACGGCATGACGGTGTACCACGTCGATCACTTCTTCGGCGTCTTCAGCGCGTTCAATTCCGATGCGATCAAGGACATCCGTCTGTACAAGGGCGGCTTTCCCGCCCAATACGGCGGTCGCACTTCGAGCGTTGTCGAGATGATCGGGAAGACCGGCGACAACGAGAGCTACAACATGTCGGGCGGCATGAATATGCTCAGCGGCCGCGTGCTGACCGAGGTGCCGCTTGGTGGCAAAGGCTCTTGGCTGGTGTCGGCTCGACGCTCCTATACCGACGTAATCCGCACCGGTCTGTATAACAGCATCTTCAACACGCTCGAGGGCGCCGAAGAAGAAAACACGCCTCCCACCGGCCCCGGGCCCGGGGGTGGTGGCCGCGGTGGAGGCCGGGGGGGCGGCGGCTTCGGCAACTTTCAGCAGCAGTCCATCCAGCCGGACTTCTTCTTCTACGATGTGAACTCGAAGCTGACGTTCACGCCCACGGACGGAGACGTGCTGGCGCTGTCCTTGTACGCCGGTGAAGACAAGCTGGACGAGTCCGCGCTGGGCCAGGAGATCACCGGACGGAACGGACAGACGCGTACCACGCCCGATCGCAACGACGTTTCGAATTGGGGAAACCGCGGTGCCAGTGGCCGTTGGTCGCGGGCGTGGAGCAGCCGCTTCACGAGTGACGCGTTGGTGGCGTACTCCGAGTACTTCAGCGAGGCATCGCTCGACGTCGCCTCCACACGCTTCGCGCGTGGCTTCCGGGAGGACAACCGGGTCACCGACTTCACCGCGAGAGTCGACAATTCGTGGCGGCTGTCCCAGGCGTCGGACGTGCAATTCGGGTTGCAGACTACGAGAAGCGATGTGTCGTACGAGTTCCAGCAACTACAAGGGGACTCGGTGCGCGGCGGGCTGAACCTGGGCGGAGCAGGAGTCCTCAGCTCCGCATATGCACAGCACCACTGGCTTCCCTCTGATCGCGTCGATATCACCGTCGGGCTGCGGACGTCCACCTACGACCAAACCGATGAGTTGTACTGGGAGCCGCGCGCATCTGCACAGTTCAAGATCACGGACAACGTGCGCCTCAAGGGCGCTTGGGGGCAGTACCATCAGTTCGTGAAGCGCGTCGAGAACGAGGACGTGCTCGAGGGCAGCCGTGACTTCTGGGTTCTCGCGGGCGACGACTTGGATCCATCCTATGCCGAACACCGGATCATCGGAGCCAGCTACAACAACACCGACTGGCTCTTCGACGTAGAGGCGTACCACAAGGACCTGGACGGCGTCTCGCAGTTCTCGACACGGCTCCGTCGGACGCCGAATCAAGCACTCGACGATCTGTTCTTTTCCGGCGTCGGCCAGGCTCGGGGCGTCGAAGTGCTCGTGCAGAAGAAGCGCGGCAGGCTCACTGGGTGGGTGGGTTATACGCTCTCGGAGGTCGAGTATGAGTTGACCGACTTCAACGACAGCAGCCCCTTCCCGGCCAGCCACGACCAGCTGCACGAGTTCAAAACCGTGGCGATGTACCAGGCGGGACCGTGGACGCTGGCGAGCACATGGGTATATGGGTCCGGGAAGCCCTACACGATTCCCGAGGCGCAGTACCCCATCCAGCTGCTCGACGGCCGCACGCTCACCTATATCCACGTCGGAGAAAAGAACGGTCAGCGACTGCCAGCCTACCATAGGCTGGACGTCGCCGCGACTCGGCGCTTCGAGACCGCGACACTCTTTTACGAATTGAACGTGTCGCTCTTCAACGCGTACGGACGAAACAACATCTGGTATCGCCAATTCGATCTCTCGGAGGTCCCCATGCTCGTCACGGATATCACGACGCTCGGCTTCACACCGAGCATCGGTCTTCGTGTCGGCCTGCGCTGAGGAGAATGACCATGCAAGACCGCATCATGAGGCGTCTCACGGCGCTGCCGCTGCTGACCCTGTCGCTGCTCTCCATGACGCTGGCCGCGTGTGAGTCGGACCTGGAGTTCATCGCGCCCGACCCGGAGATCTTCGTGGTACAAGCGTTCATCTTCGTCGATGAGCCGGTCACATCGGTCACGATCACCGGCGTGCTACCGATCGATGCCGATTCGACCGAGGTGGCTCCCGCCATTTCCGACGGAGCGATCACGCTGATTCGGAACGGTGTTCGTTTCGAGCTCGTGGCGACGTCGGGCGAGCCCGGGCACTACAACTATCCGGGCAACGACCTGCTCATCGGGGTCGGCGACGTATTCCAGCTCGAAGCCGTCGTCGACGGGAAGATGGCCACCGCCGAGACCGTGGTCCCGCTGCCCCCGGTGGGGCTGGCGCTGTCCGAAGACAGCTTGGTGGCGCCAACCTTCGGCGGGGGAGGCCGCGGCCGCGGAGGCGGTGCGGCCTTACAAGCCGGCATCACGGCGAAATGGAACAACGCGAACCGCCGGCTCCACTTCGTGGTAATCGACAACCTCGAGTTGAACCCTGAGATCCTTCCGACCACCGAGATCTTCTCGAGGTTCGCGGCGCGCTTCGTGTCGCAGCCCACCGCGGCGGACAGCTCAGTCGTGCGCATACTCACGTTGACCCACTACGGGCAGCACCGACTGAAGCTGTACCGCGTGAATGATGAGTACGCCGACCTGTACGAGGGCCTCGAGCAGGACTCTCGCGATCTCAACGAGCCGCCGTCCAACATCCACGGGGCGTTGGGGGTGTTTTCGGCGTTCAGTGCGGATAGTGCGTTTTTTCGGGTGCGTTGATGGTGATCGGTCGGAGGCGGTCGAACGTGGATTGATCGTCTCCCGACCCACAACAGCAAGGGGCGATTGGGCTACAGCCGGCCGCACTCGAAGTCGTCATCACCGACTGGCTTACACCGCGGAGGCAATCCTCGCGCCTGCCAGTATTCGAAGACTCCCAACCGAGGCCGCTGAGGTGGTGACGGTTGCGGACCGCTCGGCGCTACGCACCGGATGCAACGGATTCCCGTTCTCACGGATGAAGCCGATTGACTGAGTGGCCGAGACCCTCGAGGGCTAACCCAGAATCCAGTGCGATACCGCGTAGGCCCAAGCCAGCGCGAGAGCCGACCCGATGGGAAAGCCCAGGGCATCCTTCACTAGATCACGCGTGCATCGCCACGAGGCGGGGTGCGTGCCTTCCGGAATGAGCCATCCAGGCTGAAGATAACGTAGGATCAGCCAGTCTACGATCAGCCAGTCGACCAGCGATACGACGATGCCCAAGGTCGCCACGTGGCGAAATACTGCTTCGGGACCTGTACCGGTACCGTACACATACCAAGCAGACAGCAGCGGTAGTGCGAGCAAGATACCGCCGATGAAGAGTGCCGCGTGGCCCGCCATGGCCAGTCGCTCGTGAGGGCTGAGAGGGGGCTGCCGGTCGCGCTCGTTCGCCGGATAGTGGCGCAACCACAGGCGCGGAAATAGCGCCAACGTGGACAGAACGTACACCGCGAAGATCACCGAATAGCCTAGGGCGTGAGCGATGATCGTGGCGAAGGGCATCAAACCGAGCCTGGTCCGAGGCGATTCCGCTGGCAGTCGCTCAGATTAGCGCCGCCGACCGCTCCCGCCACCCCGTGCCGCACCACCCCTGCGTGACCCGAGACGGTACATCACCTTCAGCATGATGTACTGACCGAGGGACTCCGTGCGCCGCTCCTGGATGAAGCTCGTACCGGTGGTATAGGCCACGCCCTTGTTCTGGTCTAGGATGTCGAATCCGATCAGCTCCAACTCCACGCGGTTGTTCATCGCGAGCTTCGAAATCGAAGCCTGGAGCATCGCGACGTTCCGGTCGCCAACTCCGAAGACACTTTCGTCGTAGAGCCGGTAGTTGAGGGTCGTCGAGAAGGTCCATACGGCGCCGTAGTGGAGCATCGCGTTGCCGTAGAAGGTCCTGTCCAGATAGACCTGATTGAGATCCTGGTTGAGGGTGTTCTGGATATCGTTGAACGAGTAGCGCGCGCCCGCACGCACGTCGAAAATCTCCTTGTCCCGATTGTCGATGCTGGCCTCGATCGTGTTTCTCAACACCCTGCTGTTGTTTTCCAATTCGTTCAGGATCTCCACACCACGCGTGTAGTTGAACGAGTAATTCAGATTGATGCGCGCACCGACGGAGCGGATGGGGCGCCCGTAGGTCACTCCGCCATTCGTCGACCAGCTGTGGTCGATATTGACAGGCATCACGGTCTGGAGCGCCTGTTCGTCGATCACCCTCGACTGCACGATGTCGTCATTGGTGTAGGAGAACCGCAAATACGTGAACAGGTTCACGAACGAGAACTGATCGAAGAACCGATAATCGGCGTTGAACGAGTGAGAGTACTCGGGCGTCAAGTTGGGATTCCCGATATAGGTGCGGATCGGGTTCGTATTGTCGGCGAACGGCTGCAGCTCCGTCATCGACGGCTCCCGCGTCGACGTCGTATACCGGAAGTTCAGCGTTTTGGCTTCGTCGAGCTGAATTCGGTAGTCGGCGGATGGGAGCACGTGTGTGTACCCGTTCTCGATATACTCGTCACGATCCAGGATCGTGCCGTCCAGGTTCGACCTCTGCACCTGCAGGCCAATCACGAAGCGCGTGTCTTCGGTGTTCTTATTGAAGCGGAAGCCGCCGCGCAGGTAGCTGTACGTGCGCTCGAAGCCAGAGCTCAGGAAGTCGTTGAAGACTGGCGTCCCGGTCCCGATGTCGAAGACCGAGTTGTCCTGGTCCTCATTGACTTCTCGGCGCTGGCCAAACACCTCGAAGATTCCTCCTACCCCCACCGGCTGCGTAAGCGAGAGCCGCTGGGAGAGAGACAGGGTCCGACCGGTTCGCGCCTGCGTCTGGAACAAGTCCTGCATCATGAGATCGCCGTTGCGGTTGGCGATGCCCGTGGTGGTTTCCAGATCTCCGTAGAGCTCCGGCTCCTGAATGTTCGTAGTCGCCGCGGCCACGAGCGACCTGCCATTCTCTGCCAGCCGCTTTCGCCAGGTAAGGCTCGCGGATCCGCCCAGGTCATTGCCGTCGACCAAGTTGCTGCTGACTCCGGTATTCTGGACCCGGCCCTCGAACGTCGTCGTCTCGCTGGACTGGAGGCTCGTCATGGACGACGAACCGACGCTCAGGTTCCCTCGCAGCCTGAGGTCATGCCCGTCTGAGAAGGCATACTGCGTGTTCACGTTGACGCGATGCGTCTTATTGGCGGTGGATTGATCAGCGACCGCGTTTTGCAGAGCTGCGGCGCTGGACCCCAAGAGCTGTTGCTGCTGCGTCGTCTGCTGCTGGACGTTGTCCAGCCCAGTATAGAAGTAGCTGCTGCGAATCCAGCGATCGTCTGAAAAATCGTGGTTCGCGTTCAAACCCAGGGACATCGACTCGGTAAAGCCGTCGTTTCGGCCTCCCCCGAGCTGAATACCGCCCTGGCCTCCACCACCCCGACCGCCGCCGCCACGATTACCCCCGCCACCTAAGCCGCGAGCGCCACCGCTGAAGTTCACGAAGTCGCCCCAAGCGAAGCCAGCCTCGTTGACGTTGTTCGCGTTGCCGAGCAACGCGAGCTGTGTGGTCGGCGAAAAGCGGTTGATGTTGAGGGACTCGTTGTACCTCGTGCGGCCATTGGGTTGGGCTTCGATCACGGCCACGGGCTCGAGTCCGCCTCCGAGGCCACCAACGGCCTGGCCGAAATAACCTCTCCGAGCATCCTCTCGGAGCTCGAGGTTGATCGTGCGCTCTTCCTGACCGTCGGCGATGCCGGTGAACTCGGCCATGTCCGACTGTTTGTCGTAGACCTGAATGCGCTCGATGGCATCCGCGGGAAGGTTTCTGGTCGCGATGGTCGGGTCACTGCCGAAAAATTCCTTCCCATCGACCAGTACATTCCGGACCTCTTCGCCCTGCGCGCGTACGGTCCCGTCGGCATCCACCTCGATGCCAGGCAAGCGAGCGAGCAGCTCTTCAACGGTGGCGTTCGGTCGAGTCACGAAAGCCCGCGCGTTGTAGTCGAGCGTGTCGCGCCGGTTCACGAACGGGACGTGGTCCACGCTGACCACGAGGGCCTCCAATTCTACGACCAACACCGCCAGGTTGATCGTGCCCGCGTCGATGTCCGCTGCGGTAATGGAGAACGGTTGTCGAACCGTTTGATGACCGACCATCGTGATCTGGAGCAGATATTCTCCCGCCGGCACTCGGCTCAGGGTGAATGAGCCGTTTCCGTTGCTCAGGGCGTATTTGGTCAGCAAGGAGTCCGGGAGGGCCAGCGCCACGATCATCGCCCCATCGATTCCTGCGCCAGCTGAGTCGGCCACGACCCCCCGGACGTCGTACGTCTCCTGGGCATCGACGGACGGAGTGATCGCGAGGAAGAGGCCTGCCGTCGCAAACGCGGCGAAGCTCCGCCCGAGCAGGCATCCAGAATGGTTCATTCTCGGATTTTCCGCTGTGTAGACCGCAGCTCCTCGAGCTTCTCAGTCACGATCTTCTCGTACTCCTCTCTCGGTACTTCATCACCTTCAGTCGGCCTCACGATGACTCCTTCAGCGATGGGACTCATCGAGACCCCTGTAGCGGTGTATTGCACCTGTCCGTCATTGATCGAGACGACGAGGATCATCCCGGGCAAACCCCCGAACGTCCCGGGCCCGCCTTGCACCGGGATCTGCGGAGTAAACCAAGCTTCGATCACAGAGCTGTCCTGCACAGCGGTCGCCTTCTGCACGGCGTACCCGAGGAACTCAGCCTGCTCGGTGGTCAGCTTCCACGCGTACGTCGGACGTTCGTCGGCAATGATGAAGGAGCGCCCCAACAGCAACCGGGCCTCCACGATCGTGCCTTCGTCGTAGCGTGTATGCACCTCGACCAGCGTCTCCTGCGCGTCGCGCGTCGCAGAGGCCATGCGAATCCGACGCGCGAAGCCCGCACCTCTGTCACCGCGGGCGCCGCCCCCGCCTCGGCCGCCCTCCGGGGCGACTCGTGGAACCGGCTTCATGAGAGACTCGGTGGCGTTGAACAACAAGACGACCTGACTCACGCTTTCCGCCGGGAACGCCCCACGGCCTCCACCACGGTTTCCACCACGCGCGTCGAGTCGGGCACGGATCTCTTCCGGAATCTTGATGCGCACCGAATGCGTGAACGCGATGGTGCCCTCCTGCGCCGACAGCGCGCACGGGAGAAGCAACACGAGCCCTACGATGATCGCTCGAAGCATGGCAGCCCTGGACGATGGTCTCACTCCTGCGACCAAGACCCCCCGAAGTACGTTTTTGTTAAGTGTCCGAGCGGCCAACCCTACTCCCTTTCGGCTCCCCGCTCTCAGTTTCCACCCGCCGATTCCAGAGCACGTCTCAGCACGTAAGCCTGGATCAGGCGCACGTCCTCGGAGTCCAGAAGATCGTCGAACCTAGGCATGCCCAGCGACTCACGGATCCCGCCGAGCACGATCTGCTCGAAGGTCATATGCGTCGCGGCAGTCGTGCGCCGTAGGTCGGGAACAATGCCGCCGCTGACGGCCCCGAACCCGTGACAGGCCAAACAACTGTCCAAGTACAGGAGCCCGCCCTGCTCGATTTCCGCATCGGTGGCCGCCACCTCGAAGGTAGGGGCCGCGATGGGCGGCAACGGAGGCAACGGTTCCGGCAGCGAAGCGTCCTCGTCCAGAGCGAACACAAGCAGACGTCCGGGGCCTACGCTGCCACCGCCGAGCCCGTAATTGAACAGCACTTCCGGCCCGCCATAGCCGGAGAGCACTGCCACATATTGCGTGCCGTCGACCGAGTAGGTGATGGGCGCCGCCAGGATCCCGGTCTCATGCTGGAATTCCCAGAGCACTTCGCCGTCGGTGGCGCGGTACGCGCGAAAGACTCCATCAGGACGCCCCTGGAAGACGAGGTTACCCGCAGTGGACAACGTGCCGCCGCTCAGCGGATGCGGTTGTTCGACCCGCCAGGCCTCGCTCTGGGTGACTGGATTCCAGGCCGTGAGGTGTCCGCGAGGCGTCACTGGTTCGCCGGTGGTCGGCCCCGTGTAGGCGAAGTCTCCAGCGATGTTGAGGGCCCTTCGGTCGTATTCCCACGATTCGTCGACGACGTGCAGCCATGAGTGGTCGTAGACAGGGAAGTAGACGAGGCCGGTCTCGGGGTTGAAGGACATGGGGTGCCAGTTGTGAGCCCCCGTGGGCCCAGGTGAGACGTGCACGCCTCCCTCGAGTGTGCGTGCATCAGGGTTCTCGATCGGACGGCCTTCCGGCGTGAGCCCGGTCGCCCAGTTGATGTTCGCGAACGCTTCCCCGGACAGGAACTCGCCCGTTTCCCGATCTATCACATAGAAGAATCCGTTCTTGGGCGCCTGCATGATCACGCGGCGCTCGCGGCCGTCAATCTCGAGTTCGGCAAGCATGAGCGGTTGGGTCGCCGTGTAGTCCCAGTTGTCGCCGGGCGTGGTCTGAAAGTGCCAGACGTACTCGCCGTCCGAGGCACGCACCGCCAGGATCGAGGACAGGTAGAGGTTGTCGCCGCCGCCAGGGCTACGTAGCTGACGGTACCAGGGTGACCCATTCCCCACCCCGATATAAACCAAGTCGAGTTCGGGATCGTATACGATCGCGTCCCAGGCTGTGCCACCGCCGCCCGCCTCCCACCACTCCCCGGACCACGTCTCCGCGGCGGCTGCCATCGCGTCACTCTCAAACCCGTCAGCCGGGTTGCCCGGCACCGTGTACACGCGCCAGGAGAACTCCCCGGTCGCGGCATCGTAGGCCGAGACGTAGCCGCGCACGCCGTATTCGGCGCCACCGCTCCCGATCAGGACCTTTCCACCCGCGATCCGGGGTGCTCCGGTGATCGAATACGCCTCGCCGACCGGTGTAGTCTGGGACTCCCAAACCAAATCTCCGCCCTCGGCGGTCACGGACACCAGCCGACCGTCCAAGGTGCCTGCGTAGACCTGGCCCCGATAGAACGCCTGTCCGCGGTTCACGACGTCGCAGCACACGAACCGCGAGTGTCCGCGCGGCACCTGGGGATCGTGTGTCCAAAGGCGCTCGCCGGTCGCGGCGTCGAACGCGTGCATCACGCTCCAGGCGCCGGTCACGTAGAGCACACCTTCTACGACGAGTGGCGTGCCCTCGAGCCCACGTTTGGTCCCCATGTCGTAGTACCAGGCCAAGCCCAGGCGGCCGACCGTCTCCTCGCTGACCTCGGTCAGCGGGCTGTGCCGCTGCTCCTTGTAGGTGCGGCCGTAGGTCAGCCAGTTCTCGTCATCCGAATCAGCGGCGATCAGCCGCGCGTCATCGACATCCGGGGCCGGAGATGTGTCGGCGCACCCGGCCAGGAGGACGACCGTGATCAATCCTACCAACCACGAGACGGGGACTGGGCGAGGACGGCGCATCGTTTACTCCTGGTCCAGGACAACCTCGAACATCAGGACGCAGGGTAGGTTGAGGCATCGCACGATACAAGGACGCCGGATCGAAGACAGGCAACGCCGGAGGCAGTGTTCAAAGACATCGACGGCCATACTTTGGTGGCCATGAACGCCCACACACGCGCTTCGCGCTGCGCAGCCTAGGCAGATCACCCCTCTTCGAGCTCGCCGCGATCCTTACGCTAGCGCTCGGCATTGGCGCCAACACGGCAGTGTTCAGCGTCGTGCGGGGAGTACTACTGGGGCCGCTACCGCACGCCGATGGCGGTGCGCGTATACCACAGTCGAGCTGCCCTTGGACCGTGTTGCGCTCGTTGGCTGAACTCTTCGTACAGGTCCCCCAGGATGGCCTGCCCCCTCTTGGTCGGAGGGAGCGAGGCCTCGAGCAGGCGTATGGCGATGCGCGGCGGGTGCATGTGGTCGCTCACCGGGCGTCCAGAGCGTCCTCGAGCCCGTCCCACAGATTCAGGAGCGCCGCTCGCGACTTCTTAAGTGCCGCCACACCCTCACGCGTGACGCGGATGATTCGACGCGGGCTCTCGCCCGAGCTCGAAAACGAATTCGACGGGATGATCACGATCGAGGAGCCCGCGGAGCCCGACGAGGTGAGCCATCAGCCCCCGGAGGCTTCCGCGTCGCGCCGTGGGCCGCTGCGCGCGGTTCGCCGGCTGTTTGCCCGGATGATGCGCGGCAGGGGGTGACTCGCGCGCCGCGCTCGCGACGGACACATTGGCGTTCCGGCCCACTTCACCAGGGAGGCACGCCATGCGCGTCCGCAAGCTCCTCTTGATCGTCCCACTCCTGCTGGCCTTTCCTCTGCAAGCGCAGGAACTGCGGGTGGCTGAGTTGGGCGAGTGCGCCTTGGAGAGCGGGGCTGTGCTCGCGCCCTGCGATGTCTCTTATCGCACCTATGGAGAACTGAACGCCAACCGCGACAACGCGATTCTGATCTCGACCTGGTTCGGTGGCAACTCGGCGGCCTGGACCGGGATCCTCGGTGGGGGGCTCATCGACCTCGAGGGCTTCTACACGATCGTCGTCGACGCCTTCGGCAATGGCGTCTCGACGTCGCCCACGAACAGCCCCACCCAGGGCGGCGACGCCTTCCCGTTGGTTTCGATCGGCGACATGGTGCAGGCGCAGCATCGGCTCGTGACGGAGGTCCAGGGTCTGGACGGTCTGTACGCGGTAATGGGGATCTCGATGGGCGGCATGCAGACCTTCGAATGGCTCGTCGAATATCCCGACTTCTTCCAGAAGGCGGTGCCCATCATCGGCTCGCCCAGGTTGGGCGCGTATGACATCGCGCGCTGGGAGATCGAATTGCGCGTGCTCGAACTCTTCGAGGACTGTGAGTGCGAGGCGGCGGCAGCGGTTCACGCGGGGCTCTCGATCCTGACGCTGAACACACCCGAGTACCACGCACGTGTGACGGACCGTACTACGATCCAGGCGACGCTGACCAGCCAAGGCGTCCAGGGCGTTCGCGGTCTGGGAGAGGGTCGCAGCAAGAACATCGCGACTCAGCTCCGAGCCATGATCAACCACGACATCTCGCGGAAATTTGGCGGGGACATCGCGGCGGCAGCGTCCGCGATCAAGGCGGACCTTCTGGTCGTCGTGGATGTGGACGACCACCTGGTGACCCCAGGCCCTGCGCTGGACTTCGCCGAGATGGTCGGCGCGCAGAGCCTCGTGCTGCAGGACGATTGCGGCCACCTAAGCCCGTTCGTGAGTTGCTCGGGCACCGCGATGACATCGACGATCAAGGCCTTCCTGTCACGCGACGACTGAGCATGCTGACGGCTCACAGGGAATGTCCATGACAAGCAAACTCGACTGGCGGTACCACCGACCTGGCTGAACCAGCTGCAAACGCACTCAAGAGTTTCTTGAGCAGAACCACATTGAGGACGGGACGGTGCAGTATGCGTCCCGGGAGCCGCTGGAGGGTGCCGCAGCGTTGTCCGCGCTCGAAGGCATCGCCGAGCTGTACGTGGCCAAGGGAAAGAAGAGCATCTTCTTGGATCTCACGCGAGATCGTCCGTCCGACGACAAACTGCTCGAACTCCTGCTCGGGCGGTCCGGCAAGCTGAGGGCGCCCACCCTTCGCATCGGGAAGCGCCTCATCGTGGGGTACCACGTGGAGCTGCTGGAGGACGCCCTGCTGTAGCGCTGGCTACTCCCGCGGATCTCCGTCGGCGAGCACCTGCTGGCGACGCTCCTCCCGGTCCGCCTTCACCCGCTCCCGAATGTCGACGTGCGCGAGCCCAAGGATCTGACCAGCGAGCAGGGCGGCATTCACGGCGCCGGCTTTGCCGATGGCAAGCGTGGCGACCGGCACACCGCGCGGCATCTGGACCGTGGAGAGGAGTGAGTCGAGTCCGTCCAGCGACCAGCCCTTCATAGGCACACCGAGCACAGGCAGCGTCGTCTTTGAGGCGAGCACTCCGGCCAGATGCGCCGCTCCGCCGGCAGCAGCGATGATCACCTCGATGCCGCGCTCTTCGGCCGTGGCAGCCCAGTCGGTCGCAAGATCCGGCGTACGGTGTGCGGACATCACCCGCACTTCGCATGAGATACCGAGTGCCTCGAGTGTCGTCACCGTGTGCGTCATCGTGCTCCAGTCCGACTTCGAGCCCATGACAACGCCGACCAACGCTTCAGCCATCGTGCTTCACCTCGTTCGCCCGTAGTGTAGGTGGTGCGGATACGTGTCCGGACCGGAAGGCCGGGACGTTGCACTCGGCGGATGTGGGAATCAAGGGCCGCAAAGGATTGGGCGAACGCGTGAGCACTCAGGAGGGGCAATTCCGGGCCTGGCCCGACGAGCCATCGCAGCTCACCCCGTTGCTGCCGTTCGTATTCTGCGCGTGGGCGGACGGCGCTCTCTCGACCGCGGAACTGAAGGCCTTTCGGGCTCATGTGGACGCACAAGATTGGCTCGCGTCAGATGCCCGGGACTCGCTGAGTGCGTGGCTAGACCCAGGCAATCCGATGAGTCCCGATGAACTCAGCGCGCTGGGCGCACACATCAGGTCCGTTCCGCTGGAAGACCGGAAGGCGGCGAGCGTCTCGATCACGGACTTGGGTCTGGCGCTCTGGCGCGCACAGGAAGGAGCAACGGGTCCGTGGAGCGCGGACGATGCCATCGAAGGACTTCGTGCCCTGGAGAGCGCGCTGGGTCTCATCGGGCGAGAAGCCGCGCGTCGAGCCCTGGGGGCACCGGCTCCGAAAAGCAAGCTCCAGCCCCGCACTGCACATTTCGACGCGGAGTCGCTGCGCAACTATCTAGACCGGGATCATCGAGCGCTGCGCGATGAGGTGCTGGCACTGCTGGGTCGGTCACCCCTGCTCATCCCCTTCGGTCTCGGCAAAGACGAGTACCGTGAGCGCGTGATGGACGCCGTACGCTTCCTCGCACAGCGCGGACTGGGCTCGACCGCCTTCCCCGTCGACTACGGT
>Ga0310345_10001678_pt1 | contig 23937 bp, 22 predicted proteins | sample HC15DNA20500_MG_FD_204667 | JGI IMG/M metagenome (GOLD analysis project Ga0310345, IMG submission 204667) | Marine microbial communities from station ALOHA, North Pacific Subtropical Gyre - HC15-DNA-20-500_MG | ecosystem: Environmental > Aquatic > Marine > Oceanic | place: Pacific Ocean: North... | reverse complement strand
CCCTGGACGAGCAATGATTACCTGCCGGTTTCCATCTGAGATTACTCCACCCGCATACTGTAATAAAGATTTTACACTATTTCCAGGCGTTATTTCATAGTAGGCTGGGTTTAATACTGCGCCATTAACGGCAACTGTTCCTCCCCTAGGCGGAACAATAATTACATCGCTATTTAAAATAGAAAATGACTTTGTTAGGCCATTTCCAGTGATTAAGGGATAAATATCTATAGAATCAACGATAACCTCTTCTCGCTGTAATTTTATATTTCTTAAAGTGCCCGTTTCTGTAACACCGCCAGCTAATACCAAAATATTAGGAATACCGATTGCCGGATTAACCACATAATTCCCAGGAAATTGTACATGGCCAGATACAGTTATATTAATATTCTTAATTTTACCAATTGAAAATTCTAAAAAAGTTTGGGGTGGATTTGAATTAAGTGTTGCATATACCTTTCCAAATCGGGATTTCAGATAAGTTTTTGCCTGATCTGACGTTTTACCACCAAAATATAGAAGACCAACATTTTTAATAAATACTGTACCATCTCTTTCTAGTTTACCCCGTTCATACTGTTCAGCCTGGCCCCATATAGAAATAATAACTTCATCGCCGTAGCCCAAAACATAATTAGATGGGACAGTGGCATTATCAATGATTTGAATTGAATCCCTGAGCAAAAAATAATTATATCCAAAATGTTCTAGTCGAGGTATACTATCAGATAAAATAAGAAGGCGATTCAACTGGTCTAAATCTTTTTTAATTACATTCATTTTTTCTCTATAATATTTTGTCATATCACCTGGATTAATTAACAGGCGCACAGGACCATCATCGGGATCTTTTTCTGATTCAAGTCCTTTTTTGACAACTTCGTTCGCTTCTTGATCTGCTTTAAGCTTGTCGTAAGTATCCATAAATCGCTTTAGTTCTTCAGCAGTTTGACCTGGAATCAAGCTTAGCGAGGATAAAATGAATAATATTCGGATAATTTTCTGCATTTTAGTTCATATTCTTCGTAATAATATAAATATTATTCGGATAATTCGAAATATTAAAAATTAAATGTTTTTGATAAAGATAAAATAAGAGTGTTCGTAAGCCTGCTGTTAGCAAACTTACCTTCAGAAGCATCAACAGGTTCTCCTAGATCATTTACATAAAAATGATCAGGGAATCCTAAAAAGGCTTCAAATTGCTTTTCGTAATAAATACCGAACCATGTATCTTTATATTTATAACGGGTGTCAAGACGAAATTCAATTTTTACTTCCGCCGGGCGGTGAGATACAATACCATGTCGTTCGTAGTTTAATGCAGGGACAACCATCAATTTATCGGATATATATCCTACATAGAAATACCAATCATCTGAATCAGAACCGGAATGGGCACCCCACCTGCGACCTTTATAAGAACTGTAATCGTATTGATCTCTATAATACCAGGTGCCGGGTCCAGTTGGTCTATGCCGAGAAGAATAAGTGATCATCAGATTAGTAACTTCAAAACCCCAAATCATATTTTTTTGCTTACCAATTCCATAATCACGAATACCAAATATTGTTGCCATACTATGGTCAGGTTGAGAAAGGAAATCAGCAAAATACATGCGGTTATCATTAAAACCAATTTCAGTGTAAACTTTTAAATTTCTTTTGGGGAAAGTTATAACACCATAACCCGATAAGGTTTGATCCCAGAGATCGTGTCCACCAACAGTATATTCATTATCTAATAAGTTGCTGGTTAATAGCCCCTCAAAAACAATATTTTTTGCATCTTTTTTAGTCCAAGTATAACTTGAAATATTAGCCCCCCCGGTTAAATAATTTCGGCTAAATCCTAAAGATAAATTAAAGTCCCCATACCAAGTGATTTGTCCATTGAGCGATGTAAAATATTCAGCTTCCGATCCAGTTTTTTCATTTAATCTTGCAAAGGTGTATAAACCAAAAATACCAATAGGACCAATTCTGATTTCCTGTATTGTACCAATAATATTGCCCATAAATGATTTCGTATTATTAGTCATTTGGAAGCTAGTGTGTATTCCCGGTCCCCACCAGCGATTGCCGTTATGCCAACCAAAACCAATCCCCTTGTAATGAATAAAGGTTAACAAATTTCTAAGACCGCTTGTTGCTGGTTTTTGTGAGCTCGTCAGAGGTCTATCATTAAGTACAGAAAAAGACCCTTTGCGATCTATCCCTTTTACAGGTAAAAAATTGGTTCTCATAATATATGGCTCTGCCATAAATGAAAAATATGGACTATTAAAAGCTAACTGAAATGAATTAAAATTGCCTACCCCATTCGAAAAGTAGCGTACATCCATATTTTCCTGATTAGGGGCATTAGTATTGTAGTATCCTTCGCTCCTCATAGTAAAGGAAAACGCTGTTGAATCAGTATTATAATAAATTGGGCGAAAAACATTAGACTTCATAGGAAACCGACCCTCAAACTGGGCTTTTTCATATTGTAGAAGATAAAAAGGGTCCGCTGGGATATGAGTCTGTGCGACTAAACAAGTAATAACAAAAAAGAACCAAAGCAAAAGTTTAGAGTAATATTTTTGCCAGAATTGTATCATTTAATGTGAATCTCTTTTAATATTTAATTAAATACTTTATAGATTTACTTAGTCACTATCTAAATTTAATATCCAAACTGTATGTCGGTAGAAAATATGTACTAGGGTTCCAAGTAGCAGGGTGAAACCCGCCGATACCAAAAGATATACTTTCTATCCGTTTTGTTTCAAATTTTAGCTTGTAAAACACCCCCACATCTACTGCGACGCCATATCTGATATCTAACGATTGATTTCTAACATCTACAAAACTTCCTCCAACATATAATTTTTCCGTAATTAATGCCGTATACAGCAATTGTGGTGCAAACATATGCGTCCAACTCTCATCAAAGCGGCGGCGGATGCCCACTGCCGTAGCCAGATGGAACCGTTTCATATCTAAAAACTGATAGAATAATCCCGCGTACCAAGTCTGGTAATTTTCAGGATGTTGAGAAATATAGCCATGAAAATCTAATGAGTTTGTTATCCCAAAACTCATCACCATGTATGTTTGTCCAAAATTGAATCGGTCTAAGGGATTCCATGTCAAATCCAGTTGGAATTTTCCTCTACCCGTTGCAGTACCATTATCATATCCACCAGATCCAAATATTATTGTGGTAAAAAGAATTATAGATATTAATTTTATCTTCATTTCAACTTAATGTTAAAATTTAAGTTCATCTTTACAAATCATTTATAATTTGCAAGAAAAAGTAGTCGAAGAAAAAATATATTAACCACTGGTGGAAATAAAATAGATGGTGCGGCGGAGAATAAAAGATGTACTGAACCAAATGGAAAACAAAACGAGAGAAAACCAGAAAAGAATAGAAAAACCGAGCATGGAAAGAGCTATTCCACCAATAATGATAAGAATTATTAATAGATCCAACGCAGAAAATTTGGTGATATTACAACCGATGCATCTTTCCAGAGTAAAAATAACATAACATACAATTAATAAGGTTGAAAATAATTTTGTAAGAATACTTAGTTCAGTATTCCAATAACCTTCAGCGAAAAATAAAACTAGTGCCAACTGAATAACGTACATGGTCATTTTTTCTTTACGATAATAAAAGATGAAGATGCATAACAGGAAAACGGCTAAACCATGTTGCCAAAAATAAATGGCGGAAATATGTTCGTAATAACCAAAAAGGGAACCGATTAAACCAATCAATAATATACCTGTAAACAATGTCCTGGGTAAAAATGGGATTGTCTCCTGACGATGCCTCTGCCATGTATAAAACGGTCTTATAGTCCGGGTAATAATTGGTACATATGTCTGAACTGGGGGGGTCAAAATAAAAAGTAGCAGTAACGCTAAATGACCCAGCATAACATTAGCTGACAATTCAGTATAAAAACTATAAAATGCTACAATTGCTGAAGTTAATGTAACAATGTAAATTGAAGCGATAGAAGACAGGTAACTGCCACTTTGCATCAATAACAGATGATGTAAATGGATTGTATCAGGGGTCATGGGGCTTTTTTTGTTTACTATTCGTGTAAAGAAAACACGAGAGGTATCTGCAACAAGATAAGATAATAAAAGAATAAAAGGGGTCATTATTAACACCCCTTGAGTGGGGCTGGTTTCTACAAAAAGCAAAGGAAGAACGGCTGCGTGAAAACCCAAAAAAAGACTGCCGGCATCACCCATAAAAAGTTTCGCAGGTCGTTGGTTGAAAACTATAAAACCAAAGAGTAAAGCTGCAATAATAATATTTATTTCTGCAAAATCGCCAATGTTGGATAAACCGATACTAATGCATATGATAAGCATAAAACCACCAGCGAGACCATCAAGGCCATCTAAAAGATTAATTGCATTGAAAACACCTACAAACCAGAAGAGAAAAATAACTAGAAGTCCAAATTGTGAAACCGGGAAAAAAATATTATAAAAAGCAATGGTATCAAAACGCCCCCAGAAAACTAACGCAATGTATGTTGCCAATACCAGTTGTATTAAAAGTTTTATCTGCCAAGGAACATGACGTAAGTCATCTACCGCACCTAGGACAACTGAAACGATCCCACCAATTAGGTACCAGGTAGGGGCTAAACCTAACCGCCAACAGATTAAAAGTAAAAGAGTACCAAAAATGAGCCCACCAATTTGTGGTTTACTATGGTCATGACGTTTACGCGAATCGGGGTGATCAAGGGCAAAGTTTCTGCCAACCAATTGATAAAAACCTGCTGTAATAATGATGGAAATTAAAAATAATAATATAGGGGGTGGAGACATCGAAAGTGCTATCTAAAAGAATGCATTGATTTTTCAGGATTAAATAAATCATGTTTTGGAAGGTCTGAAAATAAATTATTATAAATATTAATTGATGGTTTTATCACTGATATAATTGTAATAATTATTAACAGTATATCAACAATTAGCGATTGATTAGTACAGTACCAAATTTCTAGTTTCCCTTTAAATGGTGCAATTTGTTTCTTATAAAAAATTTTATTTTCAGATACTTCTTTATTTACAAAATATTTTTCTTCATCTCTAAATATTATTGATGAGATGCCACTTAAGCCAGGCTTATACTTTGATATGATATTTTTTGTTTCTTCATCAAAATAATCATAATGTTCTTTTACTGTTGGACGACGACCAATAATGCTCATATCTCCCAATAGAATATTAATAATCTGTGGAAATTCATTAATTTTATATTTTCGAAGAAATACCCCAAAAGGAAGAATACGAGGATCATTCTTTTGCGTAATATTGCCACCGATCATATTAGGGCTATCTTTAAACATTGTGGCAAATTTTAATAAATTAAAGGGTTCCTGATTTTGACCAATCCGCTCTTGCTTGTAAAAAATATATCCTTCACCTGTCAGTTTGAGAATTAACATGATAGGAATAAACAATGGAGATAATATTAATAGTGCAATTGTAGATAATATAATATCAAGAAACCGTTTAATCATTACATCTTATCATCAAGGTATTTATTGGTTTCAAGATGATTAAAATTGGGAATTATTTCGTTAAATAATGTAACAAGTTCTTGTTTGTCCCAAGATTGTTTTTTTTTCATTTCTTCAACTTTTACTAAAAAGCAGTTTAACTGGTTTTCATCAAATTCTAATCTGCTTTTAATAATACCAATATTATTAAATCGATCTAGATTGATTATTTCATCTTCAGTGAAAAATTCTTCAAAATCTTTTTCACCGGTCGTATCGCTATCAAAAAAATAGCAGGGCCATTCCCCCACTTTGATTGAAGCATTAATATTCTGTCTGGCTTCATCCTCTGATTCACAAATAACTGGCTTATACCCAAGTTTTTTTAGGTATTTTATTGCAATTTGATCAAATGAAATAAGATTCAGTTCCTGACTTAATTTAGGAAAAAACAATTCTCTATTTTCCCCTCGCAAACCTGAAAGTAAACATAATTCACCAGCTTCTTTAGCAGTCACAAAATATCGTTTCACATCCGATGGAGCTGAAAGAGGTTGTTTCTTTTGAATTCGCTGATTAAAACCGTGTAGTAAACTTCCATCAGAAAAAGCAACATTGGCAAATCGGGCTGTAGAAATATCAATATTTAAACTTTTTTGCATCAAAAACATTTCCATGATTCTCTTGGACGCACCCATCATATTTACTGGATTTGCTGCTTTATCAGTAGATACACAAAAATATTTTTTTGAACCGAGTGCAATAGCAAGTTCAATGGTTTTTATTGTATTTAAAACATTCACATTAATCATACGCATAAGAGTAAATGAATTACTTTCACTTCGGACATGTTTTAGCGCTGACAGATTAAATATATAATCAAAGGGCTTTTCACTTTCCATGTAATAATCAAATTCTATTGATCCTATATCCAAAGCGAATGTCTTGAATTCACCTTTTATATAACCTTTAGAACTTCTGATGTCACGCACTAACTCAACTAAGTTATTTTCACTGATATCAACTACATGGAGCTTATGTGGATTGCGAGTAAATATTTCTTTTACCAACGCTTGCCCAATAGAGCCTGCAGCACCTAAAATTAAAAAACTGCTTTTTTTAATTATGTCCGTTATTTCTCTATTATTATTAGAGATATCATGACTGAATAATTCCTCATTTCTTCCAATAAGATCGAGAATGTCCATTATATTTCTCTGCTGTTTAACTCCAAATCATTCAAAACATAAGGTAATTTTATAAACGACCTTATTTTGTTATTTGGATAGATGTTATCTGTGAAAAGTTTGATTGTATTTTCCTGTAGAAATATATTCCTAAATAACTTTCCACAATAAAATAGAAATTGCACAATAATTTTTGGTACTCGAATTGTAAATGATGCGCCCTGCCATTTAAGTAATTCATTATAGTTATAGGATGTATTATCTGAAATATTATAAACACCAGCTGGTATCAAATTGTTAATTATTCCATCAATGGCGGAATTGATATTATTAATATTACATATAGACAATTTTTTTGAACCATTACCAACTCGATAAAATAGTTTTCCAATTTTTGTACGGCGATCAATATTCAATTTAAATTTATTTGAATAAACTGGAGCAAAACGTAAAATCCAAGATTGGGAACCATAATTCTGAATTAAATATTTTTCCGCTAAAAGTTTAGTTTTGGCATACGGACTATAAGGATCAGGCATTATTGACTCATCATAAATATTATTATTGACTTTTTCACCATATACCGATATTGTACTAGCAAATATTATTTTATCAGGTATTTTATTATGACGATTAAAAGAAGAAAGCAGATTAAAAAGAGTAGAATAATTAATTAATTCAAAATTATTATAATTTTTATTTTTTCCTTTACTATGTGCCAGACCTACAAGAAATATAAGCACATTATATTTAATACTTTTTTTTGCATAATCAATAGATTGTTGTTTTGAAGTTAAATCAAGAACATCTGAATCAATAGTTGAACAATTATTATAACTCAGTTGATCAGTTAAATAAGATCCAATCACACCAGTATTCCCAGCAATTAAAATATTCACATTAATTCAACTAATTTTGATATTAATTACTTTCGAAAAAATATTTTCTACTTTATCTAATAACATTTTTCTTTCATAGTTTTTCTTGTAATAATTCAATGAATTATTTCCCATCTCAAATAATTCCTGTGAAGACATACCACTTATCTTTAAAATATTTTTTGATAGTTGGACCGAATCTCCTGATGGGCAAACTAATCCCGCTTTACTTTCATAAATTATATTAGCTGCTTCTCCATCTATCATAGCTAATATTGGTTTTCCACATGCTAAATAAGTCTGAACTTTTGCAGGGATAGTAATAGAAAATATATATTCTTTTTTCAATGAAAATAACATTGCATCAGCATTCGCATAATATTTTGGCATATCATCTAAAGAATGTCTGCCAAGCATATGAAAACAATCTTCTAAACTGTAATTAATAATTTTTTCATTTATCCAATCTTTTTTCCTGCCATCGCCTAGAATTACCCATTGAATATATTTATTATTTCTAAGAATTTTTGCAGTTTCAAGAATTGATGGAAAATCTTGCGCTTCACCTAAGTTCCCTGCAAACATAATTTTAAAAGATTCTTTATTAATTCCACTCAATAAGTTTTCATCTGATTTTATTGGTTTAAATATTGGCTCAGCCCATTGAGGAAAGTATATTATTTTTTTACTATCTATTCCATAGCTTTTTATTGAAGGAATGAATGCTTTTGAAGTAACTAATATATTTTCAACATTATTATATATAAAATCAACAACGGGATTTAATAAATAATAAATTATTTTTTTTAATATTTTTGAAGAATTTATTGTGGCAATTACACTCTCTGGCCACAGATCAGTTACCCACAATACAACAGGAATTTTTGTAATTTTTCTTTTCATTATCGCTGGGATCGTAACTGTTAAAGGGGATGGTTCATATACAAACATTAAATCATATGATTTTTTTAACCTTATTATTTTAATTGATCCAAAGATAACGAATGATATATAATTTAAAAATAATCGAAGGCGTGAATTTTTACCTCTAGTCAAAATAAATGACCTATATATTTTTATTCCATTATAATAATCATTTTTTATATTTATTTGACTGTACCCTTTAAAAATTTTCCCACCAGGATAATTTGGTATTCCTGTTAATACATCAATTTCATGACCATTATTCTTTAATTGAAGGGCTAAATCATTAATCTTAAAGTTCTCAGGCCAAAAATATTGTGTTACAATGAGAACTTTCAATTATTTTGAAAATACTGCTTATAAATTTGTTTTCTACTTGACATAAAATTGAATAATTCTATTAGCATATTTTCATAAGTATTAATTTCAATTAGTTTTCTACTATCAACTAAAGTTCTATTATAGGATACGGAACTGTCTTTATGTAGAGAAATATCCTCTTTCTTCCATGTTGTTTTTATTAATTTTAATAATTGATATTTTGATAAATTGGTTGTGGGTGCTAAGTGATAAATCCCTCCAATATTCATTTTAATTATTTTATCAATTCCTTTTGTGAGTTCTAATGTCGTTAATCCATTCCAAAATGCTTTAGTATAACCTGAAACAGATTTATTTTTTTGCATTATGAACCAGTGAAACAACTCTTCACTTGAATCGCCTATGTTTGGTCCTATATATGAGGTTCTAATTGTTACATCTTTTTGATTGTTAATCTCCCCTAAAGCTTTGGTCTTTGCATAAACACTATTACCATCTGGTTTCTGACCTTCAGAATAGTTCCCTTTTGTACCGGAAAAAACACAATCCGTACTTAAATGAATTACTTTCGTTTTCTTATCATTATAATATTGTTCAAGATATTTTGGGAAATGATTATTATACAAATTAGCTTTACTGATATTTTGTTCACATTCTTCCACTAAACATCTTATACAATTAATTGCTACGTCCACATTGGCTTTAATAACATATTTGCCGGTATTAAATGAATTGTTATCATTAAAAATTTCTGATTCATTAATAGTTATTATTTTATAATTGCCAATATTGGGTAAATGCTCTGCTATAATATGACCTGCCATTGTAGTGCCACCATAAACAACAACCTTTAATATTGTTGAATTAGTTATTTTTTCCACACTGTTCTATTTATATAATCAATATAACTAAATACTATTCTCACTATTTTTTTTGAAAAATTATCAACATCATAATCTTGTACTAATTTAAAATTTCTTTTTTTACTATGACTTTGCGAAACAACAACATTAATAGCTTCAATCACATTATTTTTCCCCAACCCCGTCATTATTAATATTCCTTCGTCCATACCTTCGGGTCTTTCATGTGCTTGTCGAATTGTAATCGCTGGAAAATTTAAAATCGAGGATTCTTCTGTTATAGTACCGCTATCTGAAATAACACAGTATGCTTCCATTTGTAATTTAACATAATCAAATAAACCCATTGGCTTCATGAATTCAACTTGATTATTTGAATTTATTTTATCTAGTTCAATAAGTTTTTTCATCGTTCTAGGATGAGTGGAAACAATGACTCTTTTATTATATATCTTTACGATTTCATTTAATGATTCAAGTAAATCGTTAAAGTTTTTTTCAGAATCAATATTTTCTTCTCTATGTGCACTTACAACAAAAAAATCTTTTGTCTTTAAACCTAAATCTTTGACAATCGTAGATGCTTCAATCTTTGGCATATAATGATCTAATATTTCCTTCATAGGAGAGCCTGTCTTAATCACTGTCTCAGGTTTCAAACCTTCATTAAGCAAATATCTTCTCGCGTGTTCAGTTAGTGGCATATTTATATCACTTAAATGATCAACAATTTTTCGATTTATTTCTTCAGGAACTCTTTGGTCAAAACATCTATTTCCCGCTTCGAAATGAAATATAGGAATTTTTCTTCTTTTGGCTGAAATCACAGATAAACAGCTATTTGTATCACCGTACAACAATATTGCATCAGGATTATATTTTATGATTGCTTCATCTGACTTAGATATAATATTCCCAATTGTTTCTGCAACAGTTGACCCTACAGAATCAAGAAAATCATCAGGTTTCTTTATTTCTAAATCTTTAAAAAATATCTCGTTTAATTCGTAATCATGATTTTGACCTGTATGTATTAAAATATGTTCAGCATATTTCTCCATTTCATGGATAACACGGGATAGTTTTATTATTTCAGGTCGAGTTCCAACAATTGTCATTATTTTTTTCATTATTAAAAATCTCCGGTTAATTTGATTTTATTTTCAAATTCATAATCAAATATTTGTATAATAATCGCATAAGAAATACCCATCCAAAAAAAACTAATTAGATTTGGATGAAATACACTTGCACCCATCATAAGGTTAATAATAATAATAATAATTGAGGCAATAACCATTCTATTATAATAAAGTAGTTCAATATTCTTAATCCTACCATCAAACTTATATAGTGCGTATAAAGTAAAATAGACTAGCAAAATAAATAGTAAAAAAAATAAAATGCCCCCCGAAATCAATATCTCATAAAAACCATTATGAATATAAATAATGTCACTTCCAGGGAACATTCCTAAGGAAATACCTAACCCTTTATAACCATAACCACGAATTAAATCAGTTATAGAATAAATATTTTCATTAAATAATAATTTTAGATCGTTAAATAATGAATAAGCTATTCTATCATATATATTTACATAAGCAGGAGGACTAACTGCATTAACATAGTCTACACCCATAATATTTATATTAAAAACATTGTATAAAAAATGATTATAATAACCGAATAGTCCAATTATATATAATGTGATTGGTGTAATTACAAAAATTGATATTAAGAAAATTCCTAAAGATTTTATTTTATTAATATAATTATTAGGATAAAGTAGAATGAATAGAATTAATGCTAAAAAAATATTATAATAACCAGCTCGTGATAATGACAAACATGCTCCAGTAGATAATACTGAAATAATAATAATTTTATATTTATTATTTAAATGTAACATCATACCAATTACTAATGAAGCTGAAAGAGAATAACCTGTTTGGCCTACACTACCATATAAAGTTGAATATCTTTCTAATCCATCTCTTATTTTAAATGAAAAATACTCATTCTGAAGAAAAGTATTATTATTGTAGTAAACTGAAAGCAGCAAAAAAAAGCAAGAAATAATATTAAATACTAAATACATCATTGTAAGGTTTTTAAAAACATTGAACTTATTAATAACGACTATAAAAAAAATAACTATGGGATAAGTAAAATTTATTTTTCCAAGATATACCAAAGATAAATTTGATTTATAATCAAAATCTAACAGAACACTAAGATTGATAATAATAAAGTATACGCCAAAGAAAATAAAAGTTAATAATACTGGGGACTTTTTTATTTTAAGACTAGAAACATTAAGATTTATTCTATTCTTATAAATAATAAATAAAATTAAACCATAAAATAAATAAATTATTAAACCAAAATATATATATATGACTCTTATTATATGTAGGTTTACAAGTAAGAATAAAATATTTATTATCCAATTAATATTTTTCAAATCGACCTGTTATATTTGTAAATAAGTCTAAAAATATAAAGGCATATCAAGGCGCATCCAGAAAGTATAATATAAGGGTCATTTATTAATTCAATGAATATATTGTCATTATTTAATTTTATGTTACTTACTCCTATACTAAATGAACTAATTATTATTGTTCTAGGAATAACACCTAACATATTTCCAAATATATATTTTTTAAAATCTAGCCTTAAGTAACCACAACAATAACTGAAAATTGAATATGGTAATAAAACACGGCCTAGGGCAAAATTTATTGTTTTTGATATAGATGTTATTTCCGATTGATGATTAGATATATAATTATTAACTAAACTAATATTTGTATATTTATTAAGTGATAGATATTGAAATAATAAATATGTCATTAAACATGAAATATTTAATATCAAATAATTAATAAAATATGAAACTTCATTAAACAATATTCCTGTAAAAACTAATATAGATGATGATGGCAAAGGAAATAATAATACCAAAGATACCGTTAGGATATATATTAAAAGGAAAATTGCATAATTATTATCTAATAAATATTGAGCATATTCAATATTCTCAATAACATAATTATATAAATTGTTAATTATACTGATTATTTAAACTGAAATAATTTTTTGTTTATGGAATAATTTATAATAATGCCCGCTTAATAAGCCTATTGTTGTCCAAAACAATATAGAATGATTTGGGTGAATAAAATTTCCGCTACCCATAGGAATATTGAAAAGAAACAATAAATGCGCGCCGAGAAGAACAATCAAGTTATTAGTCAAAAGTTTATTGCCTATTTTTTTAGATATTTTAATATATTTTCTTAAATAAATTATTATATATAAGAAAATATATAAAAATATAACTAGATATAATATTCCCCCAACTGAAATAATATTAAAAATATCATTATGTGTAAATATGCCTCTTTGACCTAATACTCCACCTAAGCCTGAGAAGCCAAGTCCCATTAAAAAATTAATTAAACCAAGCCTCTCATTGAAATGAATAATAACATTTGTAAACAATCTATAATAAACCTGTTCTGAAATTGGAGTGTAGTCAACCATCGCATCCACACCGGTATTTATACCTAATGAAGTAATAAAGAATGAAGTGTAAATCTTGGTTGGCCCATAGTTTATTAGAAATAATAAAGTAAGTATTACAACTGATGTTGCCGTTAATAATAAAACTATTCTTCTAGATGATTTAATATCAATTAAATATACATAAACAATTATTGCCAATATGATATTAGCTATTCCAGCTCGTTGTAAAGACATCCCCATACCAATTAATATTGAAAGTGAAATAAATCTTTTAATGTTTTTATTTTTATAGTTTAAAAGTAAAGTTGATACTAACCCCGTGCCACCTATTATGCCCATCGCAGAAACATTGCCAAACAATGAACTATATCGTATTAAGCCTGACCTCATAGTGGGATCAGAAAACCAACTAATAGGGCCAGTAAACAATTGTAATGGTAAAGTTAAAGAGCCAATAGCAATACAAATAACGTACAGATGTAATAAATTATTTACAGTTTTTTCATTATTTACAATGATAAATACAACTAGAGCAATGATTAGGACATAAAAATATCTTGTTATACCGATAATTGTATATATAAATCCTTCACTAACAAACGATATAGCAACAATATATAAACTCATAAAAAGTATTAATAAATATGAAATAAATAATTTGTTTGAATTACTAATTTTTAATTTTTTTCGATCGATGTTTAGGAATAATAATAAATATATTGTAATTGGTATTAATACATATACATATGAAAGCCTATAAAAATTGTGAAAACAAAGGCTAACAAATAGTAAGTATAATAAATGTAATTTTTTAATCTTGATTATACATATCCCATATTTTCCAATTTTCAAAACTAGGTGCAATATCATCATGAGAAAATCTTTTATTGACCCCTTCGATATATGCATATGCAAAAACTATTTTATATAGAAACGGCTGGTATAATAATCGATAATTATCTGACCAAACAAGAAAATGAGTGATTATTTTTATTAATTGATTTCTTAATAGATATTTAATCAATGTTTTTTTAATAATCCTGATTCGAGAATCTTCAATATCATTTTCTTCTAATAATCCAATTGTTGAATTGGTAAAAAAAGAAGGAAATTTATCTTTTAAAGGGACAAAACCTTTACTTGCTGATATAAATATTTTTTTCATCCTACCATATAAATTTGATGATGGTTCCCGATGCTCTGAAATTGCGCCTTTACATAATTTTGAACGAAAACCCATTGCGCCCATTCTTATTGGGAAATCATGATCTTCACCTCCATAATTAGTAAATGTTGGGTCAAACATACCTATTTTAAAGAAATCGTTTTTCTTTATTGAAAAATTCATACTTACAAAATTCTCGGGAGGTATATTATCATTAAAAATCAATATTCTTTTCGTTCTATTATTTCTATACTTTAATAAATTACTTTTTTTTACTCTTTTATTTGAAAATAAAGAAAGCCCTAAAAAAACAATGTTATTCGAATTTTGATGTGCATTGAAATATTCAATTAATAAATTTTTTGATGGTACAACATCATCATCTAAAAAAATAAGTATACCTCCCTGCGCCGCTATTGCTCCATCGTTTCGTTTTACAGACTGAGCATTTATCTCGGAATTAATTAACCTAATATTAAAATCACTATGATTATTTTGATAAGACTTAACTAATTCAATAGTCCCATCTTCACTTTGACTATCACATATAATTACTTCAAATAATTGCTTAGGATAATTTTGTGTAACTAACGAATCAATTACATCTTTTAATATTGATACCCTTTTCCAGGTAGGTACAACTACACTTATTATGATACTCAAGTGCTTTTAATAAATTTTAAAATTGTTGACAGTAAAATCATAATAAACGATTTTGTTTTAAATTCAATATTATTTGATAATCTAGATAAACTAAAGCACTTCAATGCCTTAGCATAATCACTTAAATCAAATAGATATCTTCCTTTAGTATACTCTTTAGTATAAAATGCTTCTTTTCTTATTTTATCATTAAGAAACCCAGCATTATTATCATAAACTGCATCAATTTTATCTATCATTTCAAATGAAACATTTGAAGAATTAATTCCACTAATTAAATATCCTCCTAAATATTCAGGAATTAGTAAAAACGAATCTGTCGTTCTTGCTATTTTTAACCATAGATCATAATCCTCAACTGCTCTCATTGCCTTATCTTCACTTAGGCACCCAACAGCTAGTAAAATTTCTTTTTTTACCACTACTCCTGAATTAGCAATTGCATTTGCATTAATCATTAAATCATCAAATACTGGTTTTCTTAGTTGCCTTATCCTATGTTTTTTTCTGGTTTTTTCTCCATTTTTATAGATATCTAAATAATGATAAATGAAATCTGCATCTCTCTTTCTTCCCATTACTACTTCTAATTTATTGGGGTACCACCAGTCATCAGAATCCAAAAATGCAATATGTGATCCAACAGATGAATTAATTCCTACATTTCTTGATTTTGCGATAATGCCATTATTATCAATATTTATTATTTTAATCCTATCATCATCAAAATCGTTAATTATTTCAATCGTATTATCAGAAGAATTATTATTTACAATAATTGCTTCCCAATTTTTATATGTTTGATTAACGATAGACTTAATACATTTTCCAATGTATTCTCCATGATTAAAAGTTGGAATAACTATTGATACTTTTTCAGAATTAATTGATTTATTTATTGGATTCTTCCAAATATTTAAAAAGCTCTTTAATTGATTTTTTATAATCGTTTTTAAGTTTATAACCTCGCTGCATTAAATCAGAGGTATCAATAGTATATCTATCCTGAATATTATCTTTTAATCCATTAGTTTGATTTAGTGTTATTGGTATATCCAAATTGTATAACTCAGAGTATATATCTTTTACTAATTCTGCAATTTCATAAATTGTGAATGTTTTACCACTCGCAAGATTTATTGTGTTATTATATACATTTGATTTATTCTGAATAATTGTCTCAATAAAATTGCAAATATCATATAAATCAATGAAATCGCGTTGGGGAGTTCCATCAGATAATAAATTTATACTTTTACTATCGTATGCTGATTTAACCAGGTCATTCACTACTAACCACCAACAGTTATTCTCAAAAAATACAGGCGCCCCAAAACTATTCGATAATCTAATATTTATACATTCAGTACTTGAATTAGCATGATAATAATTAACAATGTTTTCAGATAAATAATGTGATAATCCATACATATTATTAGGATTAGGTAAATCAGTCACTTTAACTGTTGACCTTTCAATATTACCATATACTTGAAAAGATGAGAAATTAATAAATTTTATTAATCCTTTATTGGTAAAGCGTTCTAATAAATTCCAGGTTGGTAAAATATTAATATTAGATACTTCATGAGGTATTGTTTCTGATTTTTTGTGATCTAGAGAAATTAAATGTATAACTACATCAATATTTTTTTTTATCAAGGAATCAATGGCATTTTCATCTTGTATATCACCAATTATTATGTCATCTATTAATGATAGCCATTCAGGATTATTTTTTGGGTAAGTACGACCAAAAACAGTAATACTATATCCTGCTTTTGATAGATGTTTACTTAAATGTGCACCTATGTAACCGCACCCACCGGTTATCAGTACATTTTTTATATCAATCCCATTTATAAGGTATTTTTTCTATATCTAATTTTTTTATTTCACTTTGGTCATGTTCTATACTGGCTATGTTAAGGATTAGATTAAAAGATTCATCCCGTCCTTTAAAAGCCAACCACAATCCTGGAGAGACCGTAAGCCTTTGATAGTTTTCTGGGGAAATTGTTATCTCAAAATAATTATTTAATTTTTTATCATAAATGACAAAAGTGACTTTTCCTATTGGAACAATTAAGTTCAATACCATTCTTTCATGCTTATTCCATCCTTTAATTTCTCCAAATTTAAGAGTCGAAAAATATGCTTCACCGTATTCAGAAAAACCTTGATCACTTTTTTTCATTCCATGGAGAATATCTCCCTTAGGATGACTAATTATTGTTAAAGGCGTTACAATTATGCCCTCCATAATTATTTTGCCCAGTCTATTTTTTTGTTAGTTGCTATATTTTCATAATTATCAATTTGAGATAAAGTAAAGTCATACATATCATCTCCTTGGTTATGAAATTTAGAATACCAAGAACCAGTAAATTCAATCAGCTTATTATAATCTAAAGTTGGTAACCATTTTAAATAATAAAGTGCCTTATCACAATTAAGTTTAAGTAATCCAGCCTCATGAAATTTTATTTCATCTGTGATTTTATATGCTTTTGAAGGGTCTTGAAAAGATGAATATTTACTCAAATCTTTTATTATTTCCTCTACGGTATGGTTATAGTTTGATATCGGGCCAAAATTAAAATTCTCTCCATTTAAATTATCTTCTTTATACAATAATTGCCCTAATGTTAAATAGCCACTAAGAGGTTCTAGTACATGTTGCCAAGGACGAGTAGCATTTGGACTCCTAATCTCAACAATTTGATTATTTTTCCATGATCTAATACAATCTGGGATCAATCTATCCTTTGCCCAGTCGCCACCCCCAATTACATTGCCCGCCCTAGTTGTAGCAAGTTTAATGTTTGAATTTTTATTAAAAAAGGAATGAAAATATGATTTAAATACTAACTCTGCTGCACCTTTTGAACCGCTGTAAATGTCTTTTCCACCTAAAGCATCAGTTTCTTTATAACCCCACTCCCATTCTACGTTATCATAACATTTATCACTTGTGATGATTATCCCAACACAATTGTGATTTGATTCTTTTAGTGCATCCAAAACATTCGTAGTGCCTATCACATTGGTCGATATTGTTTCAACTGGATTTGAATACGATACTGAAACTAATGCTTGCGCGGCGAGATGAAATACAAAATCAGGTTTAATTTCTTCAATAATTTGTTTAACTAATGCTAAGTCTCTGACATCTTTCTCAAAATGTTTAATTTTCTTCTTTAACCCAAGCTCTTCGAACGCTGAAGGTTCAGTGGGTATGTCCTTGGATATTCCATAAACCTTAGCACCTAATTTCAATAACCAAGTTGTCAGCCAACTGCCTTTGAAACCAGTATTTCCCGTAATCAGAATTTTTTTATTCTTATAAATACCACCGAACATATACTATTCCCAAATCATCCAAGGTGCGGTATTATCTATTATACGTTTATCAAGATAATCCCGTTCTCTTACATTATCCATACACTGCCAAAAACCATCATGATTATATGCTTTCAATTGACCTTCCTGAGCGATTTTTTGAAGGGGGCCGAATTCAAAATCGCAATTCTTATCTTTTGTTAAATAAGAAAGCATCCTTTTATCGAATACAAAAAACCCGCCATTAATCAACCCTTTTCCCATTTGCGGTTTTTCTTCTAAACCTAAAACAGTAGAATCCTGATCAATACTTAATTCTCCAAATCTTGAAGGTGGCCTTACCGCAGTTACTGTACCAACACCATCATGAGACTTGTGGAAATCGGCCAATTTATTTAGATCAACATCTCCAACACCATCTCCATAAGTTAAATGAAAAACGTCACTTTTTATATGTTTCTCAACTCTCTTTATTCTACCGCCTTTCAATGTTTCTTTACCTGTGTCCACGAAAACAATTTCCCAGTGTTTTTCATCTGAATGATTTAAATATTCAATATCGTGTTCAGGATCCAGTTTTAAGGAAAAATCAGCACCTGTATTCTTATAGTTATAAAAATACTGCTTTATCTGATCTCCTTTGTAACCAAGAGCAAGTATGAACCTATTTATGCCATGATGGCTGTATATTTTCATAATATGCCAAAGAATTGGTTTCCCACCGATTTCAACCATAGGTTTTGGCTTCTTTATGGTCTCTTCACTTAAGCGCGTACCTTTACCTCCGCATAGTATTATGGCATCCATTTATAACTCCAGATTATTATACATTTATTTAGCAGTCTATGACCTCATAATTTTTTCAACAACTATTGATTGCTTTAATATTTCATTCCCCCAAGTAACAAAATTTTTGCTATTACTTAGACTATTACAAAAATAGTTTATTTCAGAAACAAAATTATCATCTGGTTCACATATAATTTCATCATAATAATCCTGCTGCTGTAAAATTAATTTTGACTCTAAATTTGGTGGAATGGAAAATGCCCGTTTAGAACTAATGTGCCCTTTTGTACCCCATATAGAATATGTATTACGATAATAATTGTTAAAACCAAAAGATAATTGTGCAGTATGACAATTGCCAAAGTCAAGCAAAGCTGTTCCATTAAGATCAACATCTTTACCATTTTTATTAATTATTGAATAGATATTTATTGGCTCACTTTGAAAAAAATGTCTTGCAGCATGAATAGTGTAGCATCCCGCATCTAAACAAGCACCTCCACCAAATTCATATTTGTATCGATAATTATTTTCATCTTTTAGTGGAAACCCAAAGCTAGCAGTAAACAAAATAGGCTCTCCTATATGTCCTTTATTCACTAAGTCCTTTAATTTTTGATGCTGTCTATGAAATTGATACATGAACCCTTCAAAAACACCAACTTTTTTTTCTTTACAATAATCAACAATTTTTTTGGCAGACTTATTTGAAATGGTTAGGGGCTTTTCACAAAGAATGTGTTTACCATATTTAGCAGCAAGTAGAATAAGCTTTTCATGTGTAGAAGGTATAGTAGCAATATAAATTGCATCGATATCTTTTCGACCTAATAAAGATTCGTAACTATTCTCGTAATTACATTCAAATTCAGTTGAAAATAATTTTGCTTTATTTCTATCTCTAGATGCAATAGCTATTAATTCTGCTCCTTTAGAAATTTTTATTGCCGGAAGAAATGCTTTTCTTGCTATGTATCCACAACCAATTACACCAAAACGAATTTTCTTCATATCAACAAGATGTTAAACAAGATAAGAGGCTTCGAGCTTCGACATTCAAGAAATTATTAAATTTAATAAACTGTTTTAGTTGGCTCATTGTCATCCAAATGTAATTATCATCCACATCAATTGTGAATGAGTCATCCCCTAATAAAATTATATTTTGGTTAGATTCCTGGAAAAAACGTCCACCTTCTTCGGATTGATAAACATTGGAAATAGTATCAAAATTTTTATTATCAAGTATTACATCCGCATATGAGGGTAATTTTTTTTCATCATAATTACTAGTTATACATTGAACAGTTGGTGAAATCTCCAAAAGATCCATAACGCCACATTCCAATATCAACTGGGTAAGAAAATGGAGAACACCATCAATAACCTTAATAACAAAACCAATAATACCAGTATGAACTTGCTTAACTATAGGTTGGTACCAAAATGAAACTTATCGATTCATTGCTTCAACGTGAACACCTATTATAGAAAAAAACTTTCGTTCGGGATGGTAGATCTCTTCAGATGTTTGAACCCATTGATCAATTTTATTTAAGGGTATTAGTTTAGTATCCAATTCACATTCAAATTTTCTTTTTGCAATTTTCCTTAATATATCTTGCGATGTATACAGAGTGGAACTATTAGGGTGACTGGAGACCATGAGCTCTACCGCAAAATTGGTCTTTAATGAAGAGGTTAACGAAAAATTATTTAGACATTTTTCAAGGGCATCTTTATCTATGGATTTATTGGATATAATATTTTCTGGTTCATAACTAATACTTGAAATCACAGAACGCGTATCCATATTCACAGTATTATCTCTCTGTGCAAGTTTTAATATCTGACCTAATGTCAACCAGCGGTGATTTTGACCTAAAACTAAATCATAATCATTGGGTATTTTTATAATTATATTGCGATTTCTTTTATGATAGAATCGTGCACCTTGTTCTGATTGAAGTTGATCTACCAAAACTTTTGCTTTTTTATTATCAATAAAATGTTCCAAGTATAGTGTGGTTTTACCACCATGCAATTGAAGATAATTACTGCGCGTAGCTTGGACTGTAGGACTCAACTGATAAGTATTAATATTCCCAGGCTCAGCTTTTGCTTGAAGTAAAAAATAAAGAATTCCATTTATCTTTTTAGTTATTATTCCCAGAATTCCAATTTCGGGTTGATGAATAATAGGTTGCGACCATGAGGGAACATTCCCCCAATTAGTTTTGACATGTATTCCTCTAATACTAAAAAATCCACCAGAATCGTGTTTTAGGTCTCCTGTTTTTTTATCAAAAGTCCATTTGTCCATTTTGTTAAGAGGAATTTTTTTGACGGAAAAGTATTGATCCTTATTTATTGAAGCAAGCCACTGTTCTATCTCTTCTGTAGAATTATAAGGATTGTATTCAGTTAATGATGAAATAAAAAAATCAATATTATTTTCTTCATCCGTAAAATAAAGTATTCCTTTTAAAGACTTATTTAAGGAATCAACTTGCTGTTTTATATGTTTATTAGAATTCTTCAGCAGTTAATATTTTTTAATAATTAATAATCATAAATAATTCTTAGCACAGACTGGATTCCACCAATACAATAATCTAATAATTCACCCTGTAATGTAGTATAAAAAGGTAGGCGAACAATTCGAGAAGCTAAATCCTCAGTGATAGGTAAATCATTTTCCTTATACCCAAATCTCTTACCCATTGGTGATGAATGGAGAGGCATATAACCTATATATGCGTGAATATCTCTTTCTTTTAAAAGTGATAGAAACTGCTCCTGATTTTTATTAGTGTCAAAGATAACATAAAATGCATGATTATTTATTGCAGCCCCATCAGGAATTTTAGGTATTAGTATTTTATTTTGATTTACATAAGGATTAAATAATTTTCTGTAAGCAGATGTAACCACTCCACGCATTTTAACAATATTTTTTACATCTTCAATTTGACTAAGCAGCATCGCAGCTAAAATATCAGATAAAAGAAAGCTGGAGCCTAAATCAACCCAACTGTACTTACTTTTTACTCCTTTTAATACTAGACTACGATCAGTTCCCTTCTCTTGTAAAAAGTGTGCTCTCTCAACAAGATTTTGATCGTTAACTACTAATGCGCCGCCTTCACCGCAATTAATATTCTTGGTCTCATGAAAACTAAATGCTGCGAGTGCGGGAACAGATCCACAGGGCTCACCGTTTTTATGGAATGAATGAAAAGATTGAGCCGAATCCTGCATAACAAGTAAATCATACTTTTCTGCTAATTTCATAATCTCATTAATATCACAGGGAATTCCTGCATAATCAATAGGAATTATCATCTTAGTACGTTCAGTAATTAATGGTTCAATCATACTTACATCAATATTCATTGTTTCTGGTTTTATCTCACAAAATATTGGTTTTGCACCTCTTAAGACTACTGCATTAGCAGTTGAGCTAAAAGTATATGAAGGTAATATCACCTCATCGCCATTTTTTAGATCTGCCAATAAAGCACCCATTTCCATTGCAGTAGTGCATGATGAAGTCAAAAAAACCTTATGAAATCCATATTTTTTTCCCATTAACTCAATACATCTCTCACCAAAAGTATTGTTACCGCAATGTCTCAAAGATCCTAACGCCTGCTGAACGTAAATACTGCCTTTTTTGTTATAATGAGGTATATTAAATGGAATTTTCATAAAATATTTTTATTGATTAAATAAAAATTTATTTTGTAATTAGAATACAATAAATAATCAATTTTGAATAATATAAAATTGTTGTATTCCAAATCCACCTCCTGAATATTCTTTTTCGATATCAAAAAATATTTTATTGATTGGGTTAGAAAATCCTTCGTAATCAGATGGATTTGTTACCAGTTCGCGTAAAAATCTAGAGCCAAGGTAATAAATAGAAGATATTTCAATACATTTAAATTTATAGCCATTTTTTTCTAGATAATTTTCTAATCTTTTTTTCTTTAAATATCTGTTAAAATCGTGTTCATACAGTGGAGAAAGTTTTACCAACTGACGTAGTGAATTTAATAATACAAGCGGTTCGTAGAATGCTTCAGAAAAAATAATTTTTCCTCCTTTTTTGGTCACTCTTATTGATTCATCTATCCCTTTTTTCTGTTCTTCCCATGTTGGCAAATTAATTAGCACCCTTGTAGTATAGCTTAAATCAAACGTATTATTATCAAAATCAAGTTCTCTTATATCACCTAACTCAAACTTAACTTTTGATTCTACTTCTAATTCTTTAGCTCTATTTCTGGCATTTTTTATCATATTTTCGGAAAAATCAATACCTGTAATATGCTTTGGTTCTTTTTTTAAATAAAAAAATGTAGAATATCCATTAGCACATCCAATATCTAAAACTTTATCGCCTTCATTAATAAAATTAGAAATATTCTTTATTTCTAAATCTATAGCAAAGTTGTCACCCCATGATGCAATATGAGATTGCTTGAAGTTTTCGCCTTGTTTTTCCCAATACTCTTTAATATGATTATTCATAATTTATTACCTTGGATAATTATTATAATATTTGTTGTATAAATTCTGAGATAAATTGATTAATAACATGATAAAATATTATTTTATTTATTTAGAATTTCCTTAAATAAAGATATGTAGCCTTTTGCCTGATGTGTTATTGAAAGTTGCTCTTTCAAATTAATTGATCGATCTTGATCAATTGAATTAAACTCGAAC
>Ga0310345_10001677_pt1 | contig 23937 bp, 27 predicted proteins | sample HC15DNA20500_MG_FD_204667 | JGI IMG/M metagenome (GOLD analysis project Ga0310345, IMG submission 204667) | Marine microbial communities from station ALOHA, North Pacific Subtropical Gyre - HC15-DNA-20-500_MG | ecosystem: Environmental > Aquatic > Marine > Oceanic | place: Pacific Ocean: North... | reverse complement strand
TACACACAGCGTTTCATGAGGTGAGAGATGGACATCGACCGGATGCGGGCGCTGCTGAGCGCGCTGCAGGAGGCCCGGTTCAGCGGGCTGCGCAGCGTCAGCTATGACGGCAAGACCCTGACATATGGCTCGGACACGGAACTGGCAGCCGCGATCAGCGATCTGGAGGCCCGCATCGCTCGCGCATCCGGCACCACCCGTCGTCGGCGCTGGGGCACCGTGGCCACGAAAGGGCTATGAGCCATGGCGTTTGACGGCATCCGCCAACGCCTCGGCGCCATCATCGGCGGGTTCGATGCGGCGCAATCGCATCGTCGCTTGCGCGGATTCCGCGCCAGTCGCGCCCATGTGAACACCCTGATCGCGGGCGCGGGCGAAACGATCACGGCCCGCGCCCGTTGGCTGGCCCGGAACAATGGCTATGCATCCGGTGCGGTCGAGGCCTTTGCCAGCAATGTCGTCGGCGATGGGATCAAACCCTCCTCCTCCATCGCCAATGCCGGGCAGAAAGAGCAATTGCAGAAGCTCTGGCTCACCTGGACCGACGAGACCGATGCCGAGGGGCTGACGGATTTCTACGGGTTGCAGCGTCGCGCAGCCCGGGAACTGTTTCTGGCGGGCGAGGTGTTTCTGCGGTTGCGTCCGCGACGACCCGAGGACGGGCTGTCGGTACCGCTGCAACTGCAGATGCTGCCCTCGGAGATGCTGCCGATGGATCTGAACCGGGAACTGGCCGGCGGCGGGTCCATCCGTCAGGGCATCGAATTCGACGGCATCGGGCGGCGCGTGGCCTATCACCTGCTCCGCCGCCATCCGGGCGACATGACCGATCCGGGGCTGGCAGGCGAGACGGTGCGCGTTCAGGCCTCGGAGATCGTCCATCTGCTGGACCCGGTCGAGGCCGGACAGCTGCGCGGCGTGTCGCGTTTCGCCCCGGCCATCGTCAAACTCTTCACGCTGGATCTCTATGACGATGCCGAGCTGGAGCGAAAGAAGACCGCGGCGATGTTTGCGATGTTCATCACCTCGCCCGCCCCGGAAACGCCGTTGGAACCGGCGGAAGAGGATCTCGAGGTCGAGCCCGGTCAGGTGGTCCGTCTGGACCCGGGCGAGGATGTCTCGACGCCTGCCACACCGGATTCAGGCTCGACCTATGAACCCTTCCAATACCGGACCTTGCTGCAGATCGCGGCGGCGCTGGGCATTCCCTACCCGTATCTGACCGGCGATGCGGCGCGCGGCAATTTCTCGAACACGAGGGTGGCGCTGCTGGATTTTCGGCGCCGGGTCTCGGCGATCCAGCACAGCGTGATCGTGCATCAGCTCTGCCGCCCAATCTGGCAGCGCTGGCTCGATCTGGCGGTGCTGTCCGGCGCCATCGACCTGCCCGACTATGACCGCAACCGGCGCAGCTTTCAGGCGGTCAGCTGGCTGCCGACGCGCTGGGACTGGGTCGATCCGATGAAGGATGCCTCGGCCGAGATCCTGCAGATCGAGGCGGGCCTCAAATCCCGCAGCCAGGCCATATCTGAGCGCGGCTATGACGCCGAACAGGTCGACCGCGAGATCGCGGCCGAGCGGAAACGCGAAGCGGCGCTGGGCCTCGACTTCCGTCGCCCCGGCTCGCCCGCGCAGGGGTCGAAGGGCGAGGCAGCTGGCGATGGCAGCGATGCCACCGACGGCAAAGACGATGATGACGATCCTGCCGCTGACCCTGATGACGAAGACGACAAATTCAAGGAGGATCGCTGATGCATCACGCCCAGATCGCCCAGCGCGCCTTCGACACGCCGCTGATGATCGCCCCGGCCAAGGCGCTGGCCTTTCTCTCCGGCCTCGGACCCCGCATCACCGGGCAGGAAATTCGCTTTGACGGCATGGCGGTCGCCGAACCCGATCTGACGGCCGCGCGGCAGACGGCCCGTGCCTCGCTGATCGGCGGCGATCTCGCCCAGCGCCATGGTAATGACGCAGACGCGCCCTTCCCGATCATCGATGGCGTGGCGGTGATTGCCATTGCCGGAACGCTGGTCCATCGCGGCGCCTGGATCGGCCAGAGTTCGGGCCTGACCTCCTATGAGGGTCTCGCCGACCAGATCGACGCGGCGGTTTCTGACAAGGCCATTCGCGGCATCGCGCTGGAGATCGACAGTTTCGGCGGCGAGGTCGCCGGGGCCTTCGATCTCGCCGACCGCATCCGCGCGGCGCAAGATGTCAAACCGGTGCATGCCTTTCTTGCCGAACATGCGCTGTCGGCGGGCTATGCGCTGGCCTCGCAGGCGACCCGCATCACCCTGCCCCGCACCGGGGCGGCGGGCAGCATCGGTGTCATCACCATGCATACCGACATGTCCGGCATGCTGGCCCAAAAGGGCGTCGCGGTGACGCTGATCCATGCCGGGGCCCGGAAAGCCGATGGCAATCCCTATGCCGCCCTGCCCGAGGGCATCCGCGACCGGCTGCAGGCGGAGCTGGAGGATCTGCGCATCCTCTTCGCGGAAACGGTGGCGGCAGGGCGCGGCGCAAAACTCAGCAGAGACACGGCGCTGGCCACCGAAGCGGCAGTTTTTCGCGGCGCGGCGGCTGTGGAGGCCGGTCTCGCCGATGCCGTGGCCGATCCCCGCACCGCCTTCCGCGCCTTCACTGAAAGCGTGAACCGCCCGGCTGTGCAGATCGGGCGGACACCAGCCACCCAGACCCTTTCGAACCCTCACCCTCAACAGGAGATGATCATGAGCGATCAGACGGATGCCGATGCCCAAACACCGGACCCGCAAGCCGCAGCGCCTGATGCAACCGCCGCGCCGACGCAAACCGCCTCGTCGACGGCACAGGAACCGGCGGCAGTGCCGCCCGCGCCCGTCACCGCAGCGGCTGCGACCCAGAGCGATGCCGATGCCATCCGCGCCGAAGCCGCCGAGGTGGCCTCGATCTGCGCGCAGGCGGCAAAGCTGGGCGTCGCCCTGGACGCCGCCGATGCGGTGCGGCGCGGCGTAAGCCCTGATGCATTGCGCGGCCAGATCCTCGACAGCCTCGCGGCCAAAAGCGATGCCAGCGGCATTCTGGCCAGCGCACCCGCGCCGACCAACAAGTCGAGCCCGCTCGTGGCTGCCGCCCGCAAATCCGCCGACAGCGCCAGCCGCTGATCGCCTGACCTTTTTCGGAGACCAAGATGCCCGTTTTGTCCCAGCCGCCCTCGATGGGCGATGCGCTCAAATATGAGCTGAACCCCAATTATACCCGCGAGACCGTGACCCTGGCCGAAGGCACCGAATACCCCGCCGGGGCGGTTCTCGGCCGCATCACCACCAGCGGCCAGTACACCTATGCCAGCCATGGCGGCAGCGATGGCGCGGAAACGGCCGCAGGCATCCTGCTTTACCCGGTCGATACAAGGCTGGCGGAAGCGACCGGGATTCTTCTGGCCCGCGGCCCGGCGATCCTGTCGCGCGACGCCCTCTTCTACGATGGCAGCGTCGATGACGCGGCCAAGATCGCTGCCAAACATGTCGAGCTGACCGCTCTGGGCATCGTCATCCGCGACAGCGCCTGACCGGTTGCGAACCGGCCCGGGGGTCACGGACCCGCCCGACCAAGATCCTATCTTCCTCCTTCCCGACAAGGCTTCCCCATGACCATCATCCGCAATCCCTTCGATGCCGGCGGCTATTCGCTGGCCGAGATGACGCAGGCCATCAATATCCTGCCGAACCTCTACACCCGCCTCGGCGAGCTGGGCCTCTTCCGCTTCGAGGGGGGCAGCCAGCGCAGCGTCATCATCGAACAGATCGAGGGCGTGCTGAACCTCCTGCCCTCGGTCCCTTTGGGCGGTCCAGCGACCGTCGGTTCGCGCGAAGGCCGCGCCATGCGCAGTTTTGCGCTCCCCTGGATCCCGCATGACGATGTCATCCTGCCCGCCGATATTCAGGGGGTTCCGGCCATCGGCGCAATTGACGAGGCCGATCCGCTGGTCGCGGTGATGACCCGCAAGCTGACCCTGATGCGCCGCAAACATGCCCAGACCCGGGAATATATGGAAATGAACGCTCTGCGCGGCATCGTGAAGGACGGCGCCGGGACCACACTCTACAACTATTTTACCGAATTCGGCATCGCCCAGATCAGCGTCGACTTCGTGCTGGGCACCGCTGGCACGAACATTCAGGGCAAGGTCCGCGAGGTGCTGCGCGCCGTCGAGGACAATCTGCTGGGCGAAAGCATGTCGGGCGTCCACGCGCTGGTCAGCCGCGAATTCTTCGACAAGCTGATCTCGCACCCCAAAACGGAGGAGGCCTACAAGTTCTATGCCGCGACCGGCGCCCAGCCGCTCCGGCAGGATGTCCGCCGCAACTTCCCCTTCGCGGGCATCCTCTTCGAGGAATATGCGGGTGCGGTCACCCTCTCGACCAAGGCCTCGGAGCGTCTGGTCCCGGCCAATGAAGGCATCGCCTTCCCGACCGGCACCATGGACACGTTCACCACCTATGGCGGTCCCGCGAACCTTCTGGAAACCGCCAATACCATCGGCCTGCCGCTCTATGCCCGCCAGCATCTCGATCCGAAGGGCCGCTGGATCGATCTGATGACCGAGGCCTCGATCCTGCCGGTCAACAAGCGGCCGCGTCTGGCCATCCGGCTGCACAGCTCGAACTGACCGGCAACGCGATGAACGCTTTCGCATCTGCAATGGACCGCATCTTCGGCCATCCCGACATGGGCACCTCCGCCGTCTGGATCGCCGGAGGCACATCGGAGGAACGCCCGATCCGCCTCATCCGCCGCGCGCCGGGCCGGATCACCGAATTCGGATCGGCGCGGATCCTGTCCGAAACGCAGTCCGCCGATATCCGGATCAGCGATCTTCCCGACCCCCGGCCGGGCGATCTGATCGTTGTCGGCGCCGACAGCTTCGCCATTCAGGGCGAGCCCATCCGCGACCGTGACCGGCTGATCTGGACAGTGGAACTGGTGCCTGCATGAGGCTGCGACTCGATATCGATCCCGATTTCGTCGCCATGATGCAGGCCGAGATCAAGGCGGGCGAAAAGGCCGCGACCGGCGCCATGCGCGACGCGGGCGCAGAGCTGAAAACCGCATGGCGCGGTCAGATCACCGGCGCCGGACTGGGGCGGCGGCTGGCGAATTCGATCCGGAATGCCACCTATCCCGAGGCCGGAGATAGCCTGAGCGCCACCGCGCTGGTCTGGTCCAAGGCCCCAGTGATCATCGGCGTCCATAATGCCGGGCCGCTGATCCGATCCAAGGACGGGTTCTGGCTGGCGATTCCGACCGAAGCCGCCGGGAAATCCCTGCGCGGCGGGCGCATTACCCCCGGAGAATGGGAGAGGCGGACCGGGTTGCACCTGCGCTTCGTCTATCGTCGGCCCGGGCCCAGCCTGCTGGTGGCCGAGGGGCGGTTGAACACAAAGGGCCGCGCGGTGGCGTCACGGTCCAAGACCGGGCGCGGGCGGGCCACCGTGCCGATCTTTGTTCTGGTACCGCAGGTCAGGCTGCCCAAGCGGCTGGACTTGGCAAGGGAGGCGGAAAGGGCGGCGGATGCGGTGCCGGGGAGGATCGTCGGGAAGTGGGTGGAGCGGAAAGCTGGGTAACGCCTCCTTTTCTCAGGAAACCGACGATTATTCGCGGCCCAGACCCCAGTTTCGCACTGGGTCGTTTCGACGATTCGGGCGCGTTTCAGGTTTGTCCTGTCCCCGCCTGTTGCCATCCTCGTCGATCCACCAGCAATAGACCTCGCCGGAATAGTGTGTCTTGCCGCTATTCGATAAATAGGCCCCTGTAGATTGCTTGTGGCACTCCAGCCCTCCAATGCGCATAGAGCCGAATTTACCGTAGCCAAGCCGCCGAAGAAAAATCTGATCGATCAGGCCAGCGGTGATTTCGTCCGGTCGAGCCAGATCCGGGTTCGCGGCGATTTCACCCAACCGGGCTTCGCTGGCCTCCCAGTCGGCAAGTTTCTTTGTGACCTTGCTCCTAAACGCTGTTTCAGTGGCGGAATATGTCTCGAGCCCAAGTATATCTCGCGAGCGTGGAGGATTCTGCTTTATCTTGCCATCCCGGAACAGAGCCACCAGTACGCGAGCCCCGACAGGTGATGTTTTCTGCACCCAACCGTCACGCCATGCGAGGCTACGGTCACGATCATCGAACGCGCCCGCTCCGTGGGTTCCTTTCTCGATAGCCTGACGCAACGCCTGCATGGCCAGTCGGGGCTTAACATCTGGAATCATCGCAACGATTTCACTCAGGCGGTCCATTTCCGCACCCTCGATCGCATATCGCTCTGCGGCTCGCTGCTGTTCCGAAATCGACATTCTTTCTCCTGTAGACCTGTTTGGGCGACATAAGCCGTCAGATCCTGAAGGATCAACCTCTCCTGCCAACGCAAAACAAAATGCTCATGCCCACCACCCGCGAAACCATCCTCACCGCACTTCACGCGCGGCTGTCAGAATTGCCTGCGACCGCATTGCGCGGTGACGTCGTGCCCGAACGCGCTCCCCATGACGGCCTGCTGATCCTGCGCGACGGCGAACCGGGCGAGCCGGAGGTCACGCTGTCGCCGATGCGCTATCACTACCAGCACCGCGCCGAAATCGAGGCGGTCGTTCAGGGCGCCGACCGTGACACCGCCTTCGACCTCCTCTGTGCCAGCATCGGAACGACAATCGCCGCCGACCGAACGCTTGGCGGGCTTTGCGACTGGGTCGAAGCAGAAGCACCGCGCCCGGTCGATCTGCCTGTCGAGGGGGCGGCCAGTCTTAAGGCGGCGGTGATCCCGGTCGTCCTTCACTACACCACCGCCGACCCGCTCGGCTGAGTCACCCAAAATCGAGGAGAACACGATGGCACGAGCCCAGGGGGCGCGGGCGCAGATGGCGCTGGCGTTCGAGACCGTTTATGGGACGCCGCCGGTGGGCGGTTTCACGAAGATGCCGTTCGCCAGCACGACGCTTGGCGCGGAGCAACCGCTGCTGAACTCCGAACTGTTGGGCTATGGCCGTGATCCGCTGGCCCCGATCAAGGATGCGGTGACTGCCGATGGCGATATCGTCCTGCCCATCGATGCCGAAGCCTTCGGCTTCTGGCTGAAGGCAGCCTTCGGAGACCCGTTCACCACCGGCACCGGCCCATGGACACATGAGTTCCGGTCGGGCGCCTGGTCCTTGCCCAGCCTCTCGATCGAGACCGGCATGCCCGAGGTGCCGCGTTACGCCACGTATTCCGGCTGCGTGCTGGACCAGCTCAGCTGGCAGATGCAGCGCTCCGGGCTGCTGACCGCCACCGCCCGGCTGGTCGCACAGGGCGAGACGATCGACACCATCAGCGCCGCTGGCGCGCCCGCCCCCATCGATCTGAAGCGCTTCGGCCATTTCAACGGATCGATCACCCGCAACGGCGTGGCGCTGGGCAATGTGGTCTCGGCCCAGATCAGCTATGCCAACAATCTCGACCGGATCGAGACCATCCGCGCCGATGGCCGCATCGATGGCGCAGACCCGTCCATCGCGGCCCTGACCGGCTCCATCGAGGTCCGGTTCTCGGACAGCACGCTGGTCACACAGGCCATGGACGGGGATCCTTGCGCGCTGGACTTCTCCTATGCCCTGCCCTCTGGCGAGAGTTTCATCTTCACCGTTCATGCCGTCTATCTGCCGCGCCCCCGGATCGAGATTTCCGGGCCGCAGGGCGTTCAGGCCACCTTCGACTGGCAGGCCGCGCGCGACGGCGCGCTGGGCCGCATGTGCACTGCCACCCTGATCAACGACCGCGAGGAATATTGAAACCATGCTGACTCTCGACCTGAACAATGAACCGCGTTGGCACGATCTGGCGCCTGGCGTCCGGGTTAAGCTTCGACCGCTCACCACCGCGCTGATGGTGGCCACCCGCAGCGATCAGGATGTCGAGGCAGTGCCGGACACGACCAGCGATGAAGAACGGGCGCTGGTCTTCGCCAAGGCGCTGGCCCGCCGGGCGGTGCTAGACTGGGAGGGTGTCGGCGATGTCGATGGCAAGGTCATCGCACCCAGCCCGGAAGCCATCGATGCGCTGCTGGATATCTGGCCGATCTTCGAGGCGTTCCAGTTGGTCTATGTCTCGAAGGGCCTGCTGCTGGAACAGGAAAAAAACGTCTCCGCGCCCTCGCCGAATGGTCCTTCGGTGGGGGCGACAGCTACTGCGCAGCCTGCACGCAAGCCTGCGAAGACTGCCCGACGCGGCAAAACCAGCCACTGACCTTCGAGGGCTGGCAGGTCTGGGATCTGGTCGGGCGGCTTGGCGGCCAGCTGCGGGTGCTGCCGGGCGCGGTGATCGGCTGGGATCTGAATGCCGCGCTTAGGCTGGCGGCGGCGCTGGGCATCCCGGCGACGGCCGCAGCTGAACTGCTGCCCATCATCGAAGCAGTGATGGTGCGGAAGACGAACGAACAGATGGCCGCGAACGGGTCAGAGGCGATCAGCTTTTGACCTTGGGAACCAGTATAACGCCCGGCCGCCCGTCGAAATGCGCGTCGCAGGTCAGCAGTTGTGCGCCATGGGCCTGTGCGGTGGCGAAGATGATCGCGTCGGCCGTGGCCAATTTATGGGTACGACAGGCTTCGGCCGCTGCTAACGCGGTTTCGGTATCGAGAGTCACGACCTGACAGATCTGGGTAAACGCAATAACCTGATCGGCCTTGTCCTCGCCGATCTCGCGGGTCAGCCATTTAGCCAGTTCCAGCTGCACCATGGTCGGCACCAGCCAGTCGGCCTGTTCCGGGAGCTGATCGACGAGCTTGTCTCCTGTGGGTGATGCGATCAGCCACTCGATCCAGGCAGAGGTATCGACAAGGATCATTCAGTGGCGGTCCTTGCGGTCGCGGTAGCCGTCGGCATTGGCGCCCTTCGCCAGCCCGCGCAATGCCTCGCGCTTGGGCACCGGCACCAAGAGCACCCCGGTCCCCTTGGGGATGAAGGCAAAGGTCAACCCGGCCTCCCAGTGCTGGGCAGCACGGATCGCCTTGGGGATGGAGATCTGGAATTTCGTGGACAGGGTCGCGGTCTCGGCCATTGTCATACCCATTATTGATCGATGCACAGAATGTAAGACGCGCATCCGGGAAGATCAAGGAAACCTTACATGGCAGAAAAACGGGTCAGCGTCCGCCTTGCGGCGGTGGGCGGGCGGCAGGTGCGTGCGGAGTTGGAAGGTGTCGGCGAGGCCGGATCGCGCGGCTTCGGGCGGCTCTCTCGCGAGATGGAGGCGGCGAATGCCCGCATGGCCGGGTTTACGCGGAAGGTCGGTGTCGCGGCCGCCGCAGCGGTGGCCGCTGCCACGGCAGCGGGCATCGCCATGGTGCGATCCGGGCTCCAGACGGTGGATGCACAGGCCAAGCTCGCCCAATCGCTCGGCACCACGGTCGCGTCGATCCAGACGCTGGAGCGCGCGGGGGAACTGGCGGGCGTGTCGATGTCCGGCATCGATCAGGCGACCAAGGATCTGACACGGCGGCTGAGCCAGGCGGCGGCGGGCGGTGGTCCGGCCGCCGATGCGCTGGAACGGCTGGGCCTGACCGCCGCCGATCTTCTGGCCCTGCCGCTGGACGAACGCGTCGGGGCAATCAATGCCGCCATCGCCGAATTTGTGCCAGTAGCCCAGCGCGCGGCCGTCGCGGGCCAGCTCTTCGGCGAAGAAGGCTCCATCGCCATGTCGCGCATCGACACCGCCACGTTGCGCCAGGCGACCGACGATGTCCGCGCCTTCGGGGTGGTGGTCTCGGAACATGATGCCGACCGGATCGAGCGAACCAATGACGCGATCTCCCGGCTGGGGCTGGTTTGGCGCGGACTGTCGAACCAGTTGGCGGTGGCTGCAGCACCCGCGCTGGAAGCCGTCGCCGATGCCATGGCCGCGCTGGCCAGCCGCACCGGGCCGCTGGGGATGGCGATCTCTGGCCTCTTCGACCAGATCGGCAGGTTGTCGACCTATGCGGCCAGTTTCGCGGGTTTCATGGCCGGGCGCTGGGTGGCAGGTCTGGCAGCGGCAGCACTCTCGGTGCGCGGTCTTGCCACGGCGCTGGTCGTGCTGCGCGGCGCGCTGATCCGCACCGGCATCGGCGCCCTGATCGTCGGGGCCGGGGAACTCGTCTATCAGTTCACGAAGCTGGTCAGGGGCGCGGGCGGCTTCGGCAATGCCATGGCGCTGATGGGCGATGTGGCCAAGGCGGTCTGGGAGGGGATCAAGACCACGGCCATGTCCTTCGCCGACGATTTCCGGGCCATGCAATCGGAGATCGAGGCGATCTGGACCCGGCTGATGGCTTTTCTGGCGGGCAAATGGGCGGATTTTCTGGGGATGATCGCGCCGACTTTCAACAAGGTGGCCGAGGAAATCGGCTCGGACACCCGCATCGATGTGTTCGAGGCGCTGGGCCGGGCCTCGATGCTGGAGCATTCGGCCAGCAATTCGGCGCATATGGCGGGGCGCTATCGCGACCGGGCCAGTTCCAGCCGGGCTTCCGCCTTCGATGGGGTCGGACCGGCCATGGACGCCCTGCGCGCCGCGATGTCGGGCGGCGAGGATGAAGATGTCGGGGGCGAGGCACTGGACATCGCAACCGAAGCGGCCGGCCGCTATGAGGATGCGCTGGATGGCGTGGCAACCGCCGCCAGCGGCGCGGGCACGGCCGCGAAGGACGCCGGTGAAGCTGGCAAGGCGGCTGCTGAAGAGGCTAGGCCCGCCACCGAGGCCACGGCCACCGGCTGGAAGGCCGTGACCGAGGCGCTGTCGGATTATGCGAAGAAGGCAAAGGAGATCGGTGCCGATATCGGCCAGGCGCTGGTCGGCGCGTTCCAGAGCGCCGAGAATGCGGTCGGGGAATTCGTGAAGACCGGCAAGCTCGACTTTCGCGATCTGGTAACCTCGCTGCTGGCCGATCTGTCGAAGCTGGCCGCCCGGAGATTTCTGCTGGGCCCCATCGCCAACGCGCTTTCGGGCGCGCTGGGCGGCGCAGGCGGAATCTTTGCCAGCATCATGCACACGGGCGGCATGGTCGGGGCCACAGGTGCTGGCCGCATGGTTCCGGCACTGGCCTTTGCTGGCGCCCCGCGAATGCATAGCGGCGGCATGGTCGGCCTGCGCCATGACGAGGTGCCCGCGATCCTGCAGCGTGGAGAACGGGTGCTTTCCCGCCGCGAGGCGCAGGATTACGGCCAAGGCGTCACGGTGAACATCAACGCAAGAGACGCCGAGAGCTTTCGGCAATCCCGTACCCAGATCGCCGCCGATATCGCCCGTGCCGTCTCGCTGGGGCGGCGCGGGTTATAGAAGAGAGATCAGACCATGGCATTTCACGAGGTCCGGTTTCCGGACACTATCAGCCGCGGCGCGCGTGGCGGGCCGGAGCGGCGCACCCAGATCGTCGAGCTGGCCTCGGGCGACGAGGAGCGCAACGCGAGCTGGGCCAACAGCCGTCGCCGCTATGATGTCAGCTATGGCATCCGCCGCGCTGACGATCTGGCGGTGGTCGTGGCCTTCTTCGAGGCGCGGAACGGACGGCTTTACGGCTTTCGCTTCAAGGACTGGGCCGATCATCAGTCTTGCCTGCCATCACGAGCCCCTTCGCCCTCGGATCAGCAGATCGGCACCGGCGATGGTGTGACGACCAGTTTTCAGCTGGTCAAACGCTATGCCTCGGGTGGACAAAGCTGGGTGCGGACCATCACCAAGCCTGTCGCAAGCACCGTCCAAGTCGCCTTGAACGGCGTCACGCAAGGTTCCGGCTGGTCGGTCGATCACAAAACCGGCCTCGTCAGCTTCGACACCGCACCAACCGATGGCATCGCGATCAGCGCCGGGTTCGAATTCGACGTCCCGGTCCGCTTCGACAGCGACGCGCTGGGCGTGACGCTGGATATCGAACGGCTGGGCTCGATCACCTCCATTCCACTGCTGGAGATCCGGCGATGAAAAAAATCCCGCCCGCATTGCAGACTCATCTCGACAGCGGAACCACGACGCTCGCCTGGTGCTGGCGCATCACGCGGGCCGATGGCATCGCCTTCGGCTTCACCGATCACGATTGCACCCTGAGCTTCGATGGCACGGAGTTCGAGCCGGAAAGCGGGCTGACCGCGAGCGAGATCAGGTCGGGCGCCGATCTCTCGGTCGATGCGCAGGATGCGGCTGGCGCGCTGAGATCGGACCGGATCACCGAGGCAGATATTCTGGATGGGCGCTGGGACAATGCCGAGGTCGAACTCTGGCGGGTCAACTGGCATGCGCCGGGCCAGCGCGTTCTGATGCGGCGCGGCGCCATCGGCCAGATCCGGCGCGGGCGTCATGCCTTCGTGGCCGAGATCCGGTCGATGTCGCATATCCTCGGCCAGACCGTCGGCCGGACGTTTCAGGCGAGCTGCGACGCCGCGCTCGGCGATGCCCGCTGCGGCATCGATCTGGAGGATCCGGCCTTTCGAGGCACCGGCATGGTGATCGAGAACCTGCGCGACCGGGCGTTCACCGCCTCCGGGCTCGGCGGCTTCGCGCGCGGCTGGTTCCGCTTCGGCACGCTGGACTGGACCACCGGGCCCAATGCCGGGCGGCGGGCGGAAGTCCTGGCCCATGACCGCAGCGACGGGATTGCCGTCATCACGCTGCTGGAAGCGCCGATCAGGCCGATTGCGGCGGGCGATGGCTTCATAATCCGCGCTGGCTGCGACAAGCGCATCGCCACCTGTAGCGCAAAATTCGGCAATGTGGTCAACTTCCGGGGTTTTCCGCATATCCCCGGTCAGGACACCATTCTGCGCTATGCCAGCCACGATGGCGGTCATGACGGAGACGTGCTGTGAGGCCCGCCGATCCGGACCGCATCATCGCCGCCGCGCGTGGCTGGCTCGGCACGCCCTATCACGATCAGGCCAGCCTGAAGAGTGTCGGTTGCGACTGCCTCGGGCTGGCGCGCGGCGTCTGGCGGGAGGTTGTGGGCGATGAGCCCTTTCCGATCCCGCCCTATAGCCGCGATTGGGGCGAGACGGGTTGCCACGAAGTCTTGGCCGAGGGCGCACGGCGGATGATGATCGAGCTGCCGGTCACGGAAGCCGGTCCGGGCGCGCTGGTCCTGTTCCGCATGCGCCCCGGCGCCATTGCCAAACATGTCGGCATCCTGACCACGCAGGACCGCTTCATCCATGCTTATGAGCGGCTGGGCGTCATCGAGGAACCTCTGACGCCTGCTTGGCAGCGACGCATCGCTTTCGCCTTTCTCTTCCCCAGCATCTGAGATTTCCATACATGGCTACACTTGTTCTGGCTTCGGTCGGCGCCACGATTGGCGGCGGCTTCGGGGGCGCGATCCTCGGTTTTTCCGGCGCTGCCATCGGCGGCATGATCGGATCGACCATCGGCGCGGCCGTGGACAGCTGGATCGTCTCCTCCCTCGCCCCCGCCCAGCGCATCGAAGGCGCGCGGCTCGACAATCTGCGCATCACCGCCTCGACCGAGGGCGCGGTCATTCCGCGCGTCTTCGGCGGCATGCGCATGGGCGGCAACATCGTCTGGGCCACCGATTTCCGCGAGGAAACCAAAACCAGCCGACAGGGCGGCGGCAAGGGCGGCGGTCCCAAGGTCGAGACCACGGAATATCTCTATTATGCGTCCTTCGCGGTGGCACTGGCGGAGGGCGAGATTACCGGCATCGGGCGTATCTGGGCCGACGGCAAGCCGCTCGATACCTCGGGCGTCACCTGGCGCTGGTATCCCGGCAGTGAGACGCAGGAGGCTGATCCCTTTATCACCGCCACCATGGGTGCGGACCAAACACCTGCCTTTCGCGGCACGGCCTATGTTGTCTTCGAGGATCTGCCGCTGAGTGATTACGGCAATCGCCTGCCGCAGCTTTCCTTCGAGGTCTTTCGGCCGCTGGCCGATCCGGATACCGCCGAGGGGCTGACCCGCGCTGTGACCCTGATCCCGGCCTCGGGCGAATTCACTTATGCCACCGAGCCGGTGCGCAAGGGCGGCAATGGCTCCACCTCGGCCGAGAACCTGAACGCCATGCCGGACAGCCCGGACATGATCGTGGCGCTGGACCGGCTGCAGGCCATGGCGCCGAAAGTGGAAAGCGTCAGTCTGGTGGTGGCCTGGTTCGGCAACGATCTGCGCTGCGGGCATTGCACCATCCGGCCGGGCGTCGAGGTGGCCGAGAAGGCCAGTACCCCAAAAACATGGTCTGTGAATGGTGTCAGCCGGGCCGATGCCCATCTCGTCAGTCGCGATGATCTGGATCGCCCGGTCTATGGCGGCACGCCAGCGGATTTCGCGGTGGTGCAGGCGATCCGGGAAATGAAGGCACGCGGGCTGCGCGTCACTTTCTATCCCTTCATCCTCATGGATGTGCCGCCGGGCAATGTGTTGCCGGATCCCTATTCTGACCATGCCGCCGGGACTGGCCAGCCCGCTTTTCCCTGGCGCGGGCGGATCACCTGTTCGCCTGCCGCCGGTCAGGCGGGCAGCGTCGACAAGATGTCGGCTGCCGGGGATCAGGTCGCGGCTTTCTTTGGCACGGCCAGCACGGGCGATTTCAACGTCAGCGGCGAGGATGTACGCTGGGCGGGTGATCCGGCCGATCATGGGCTGCGCCGCATGGTGCTGCACTACGCCCATCTCTGCGCGGCAGCAGGCGGCGTGGACAGTTTTCTGATCGGTTCCGAGATGCGCGGGCTGACCACAATCCGGTCGGGATTGAACAGTTATCCTGCCATCGCCGCCCTCCGCACGCTGGCCGCCGATGTGCGCGCCATCCTCGGGCCGAGCACGAAGATCAGCTATGCCGCCGACTGGTCGGAATATTTCGGGCATCAGCCAAGTGACGGCAGCGGCGATGTGTTCTTCCATCTCGATCCGCTCTGGGCGGACCAGAATCTCGATTTCATCGGCATCGATAACTATCTGCCGCTCTCGGACTGGCGCGACGGCTTCGATCATCTGGACGCCCGAGACGGATGGCCAGCGATCCATGACCGTGCCTATCTGCAATCGAATGTTTCCGGCGGCGAGGGCTTCGACTGGTTCTATGCCTCGGAGGCGGATCGGTCTGCACAGGTCCGGACGCCGATCACCGACGGTGCCCATGGCAAGCCCTGGGTGTTCCGCCCCAAAGATCTGCGGGCCTGGTGGTCGAACCGCCACTACGACCGGCCGGGCGGTGTCGAGGCTGCGACACCGACGCCATGGCTGCCCGGGTCAAAACCGATCCGCTTCACGGAACTCGGTTGCCCGGCCATCGACCGGGGCACCAACCAGCCGAATGTTTTCTATGACCCGAAGTCGTCGGAAAGTTTCGTGCCCTACCATTCGCGGGGCTGGCGCGACGATGCCATCCAGCGGGCCTATCTGGAGGCCAGCTATCTCTTCTGGGGCAAGGCATCGAACAAACCGGTCTCGACGGAATATGCCGGTCGCATGGTCGAAGTTTCGGAATGCGCCGCCTGGACCTGGGATGCCCGACCCTATCCGTTCTTTCCGGCGCTGGGCGATGTCTGGACCGATGGCGCCAACTGGCGGCTGGGACATTGGCTGACCGGACGGCTGGGCGCGGTGTCACTCGCGGCCCTCGTCCGCCATCTCTGCCTGCGCGCCGGGCTGCCGGAATCCCGCATCGATGTCTCGGGTCTCTGGGGCGCGACCGAGGGCTATGCGATCACCGCGCTCGAAAGCCCCCGTGCCTCGATCACAACACTGGCGCGGCATTTCGGCTTCGATGCGGTCGAAAGCGAGGGCGTCATCCGCTTCATCATGCGCGGCCGAGCGCCGGTTGCCGCCATCGCCCATGAAGATCTTGTATCGACAGGCGATGGCGAGGCGATCGAATTGACTAGGGCCCAAGAAACCGAACTGCCACAGGCGCTCAAATGGCAGGTGGCCCGGGCCGATGAGGATTATGACGCGGCGCTGGTCGAGGCCGCGCGCATCACCGTGGACACCAGCCGCATCGCCTCTGAGAGCTTTCCCATGGCGGTGCCGCCCGAAGAGGCCGAGCGCCGCTGCCGTCGCGCCCTGCAGGAAGCCTGGGCAGGTCGGGAAAGCGCCGTCTTCCGCCTGCCACCCTCGAAACTGGCGCTGGATCCGACGGATGTCATCGCGCTGGATCACAACGGGCGCCAGCAGCAGTTCCGCCTGACCGCCATTGCCGATGCCGAAGCGCGCGGCATCGAAGCCGTGCGGCAGGACCGCGAGGCCTATGATCTGCCGCCCGGCGCCGAGCGACCCGCCACCCTGCCCCGTGCCGTGACATTCGGACCTCCCGAGGTGATTCTGCTGGATCTACCTCAGTTGCGGGACGAGATCCCCGCCCATCAGCCGCTGATCGCCGCCACCGCAAAACCCTGGCCCGGCGCGCTGGCCGTGTATCGCAGCCCCGGCGAGGATGGGTTCGAACTGGTGACGACTGTGCGTCGCCGTGCGAACATGGGTCGTCTGGTCTCGGACCTCTGGCCCGGCCCCACCTCCCGCTTTGACATGGGCAACGTGCTGACCCTCGATCTCGCCAGCGGCCAGCTGGACAGCGTCAGCGATCTGGCCCTCTTCGGTGGCGCCAATGCGCTGGCCGTGGAATCCGCGCCGGGCCGCTGGGAGATCGTACAGGCGCGCCATGCCGAGTTGATAGCGCCGGGGCGATACCGCCTGACCCGGCTCCTGCGCGGCCAGCGCGGCACCGAACAGGCCATGGGCAATCCGACCCCGGCCGGGGCACGGGTGGTCCTGCTGAACGAGGCCCTGACCCCGCTGCCGATTTCGGAAGGCGATCTTGGCATTCCTTTCAACTGGCGCATCGGGCCCGCCCGTCATCCGGTCAGCAGCGAGACCTTCGCCGCCCTTACCTTCGCACCCGAGGGCGCAGGGCTGCGGCCCTTCTCGCCGGTCCATGTCGACCAGCCATGGCGACGCCCACATGTGCCGGGCGATCTGGTGATCCGATGGACACGGCGCTCCCGCAGCCTCGCCGCAGACAGCTGGCAGGGCATGGAAGTGCCACTGGGCGAGGAACTGGAAGGCTACGAGATCCGGGTCATGGCAGGCGCTGATGTGAAGCGGACTCTGACCAGCAATGCGCCCTCGGTCATCTACACCGCCGCGCAGCAGGTCGCCGATTGGGGCGCAGAACTGACCCAGGGTGACAGCCTGACGATCCGCATCTGCCAGATCTCGGCCCGCATCGGGCGCGGCACGGCCATCACCACCACGCTTTATCTCTGAAGACCGGGAAGCCCAAAAATGTCCGACAGCACGACGAACCTGCTGCTGCCATATCTGATGGCGGCGCAGGCGCAGAAACACGTCACCCATAATGAGGCCCTGCGCCTGCTCGACGGGCTGGTGCAGCTTTCCGTGAAGAGCCGGGAACTGACCGCGCCGCCCGCGAGCCCGGCAGATGGCGACCGCTATATCGTCGCCTCCGGCGCGACCGGGGCTTGGGCGGGCTGGGATCTGAATGTCGCCCTCTGGACCGATGGCATCTGGCTGCGCCTGCCGCCGCGCGAGGGCTGGCGGGCATGGGTCGAGGATGAGGCGGTCCTGCTGGTCCGGACCGACGTGAGCTGGCGGCCGGTGATCCCGACTGCCCTCGACAATCTGACCCGTCTCGGCATCGGCATGGCAGCGGGCGCGGGCGCGCCCTTTTCGGCCAAGCTGAACAGCGCCCTCTGGACCGCGCTTTATACAGCCGATGGCGGCAGCGGCGACCTGACCCAGACACTGAACCGGGAAACAGCGGGCGACGATGCCGGGCTGATCCTGCAGACGGATTTCTCGACCCGGGCGCTGATCGGCCTCTTCGGATCGGACCAGCTGCGCATCGCCGTCTCGCCCGACGGCAGCAATTTCCGCGATGCGCTGGGCGTCGATCCGGAGACGGGCATCGTCGATCAGCCAAACCTGCCGCGCTTCAAGGCCTGGACGAATTTTGACAATTACGTGGCGACCGATAGCTGGACGACGCTCGGCATCAATGTGGCCGAATATAATGATCAAGGCTGTTTCGATGCCTCGACCAACCGTTTCGTCGCGCCGGTCGCGGGAACATATCTCCTCGGCGCATCGCTGCTCTTCAAGATCAATGCCAGCAGCAACGCCCGGATGCGCGGGCGGCTGGTCCTGAACGGATCGACCGAGATCCGGGGATCGTTCGGCGAGATTTCCGGGGCGCATGTGTCCGAGGCGACAGCGCTCTGGTTGCAGACGATGGTCCCGCTGGGTGCGGGCGACACCGTCGCGCTGCAGGGCAGCTTTCGCGCGGCGGATGGGTATTTCGCCGCCGACCACACGACATTCTGGGGAGCGAAGATCGGATGACACCCAAACGTCTCGATGACATGTTGCAGATGAGCGAGAGCGAGTTTGAAGAACTGCTGGCAAGGGCCGCGCAGGAAGGTGCCCGACGCGCCCTTGTCGATGCCGGGCTCGACGGCAAGGAAGCCGCGCTCGATATCCGCGATCTGCGGGCGCTGCTGGAGGGCATCCGCCTGATGCGCCGCACCGCTGCCCAGACAATCATCCGCATGCTGACCGCAGGTCTCATCCTGACGCTGCTGGCCGGGATTGCGCTGAAGCTGAAACTCTTCGGCCACGGCGGCTGAGCCGCTGTGCGGCTCACACCGACCACCACAATCCCATCACCCCACGGCCCGCCATCCCGGCGGGCTTTTTCGTATCCGGAGGATCCTGATGACCACCCGTTTCTACCGCCACTGGCGCGATGTGCCGAAAGACAGCTGGCGCTGGCCCAACTTCTCGCCCGCCGAAATCGCCTGCCGCGGCACCGGATCGATCCTGATCCATGACGCAGCCCTCGACCGGCTGCAGGCGCTGCGCAGCCGTCTCGACAAGCCGCTGATCGTCAATTCAGCCTATCGCAGCCCCGAGCACAATGCCCGGGTGCGTGGTGCCAAACGCTCAAAGCATCTTGAGGGCATCGCCTTCGACATCTCCATGGCCAATCACGATCCGGCGGCCTTCGAGAAAGCCGCGCGGGCGGAAGGGTTTCTGGGTTTTGGTACTTATCCCCGCTCGGGCTTCATGCATATCGATCTCGGCCCCGCCCGGCGCTGGGGCGAGCCCTTCCCGGCCCGCACTATCCCCTTCGCCGAGGATCAGCCGCCCGCGCGGGAACATCTGTCGGACAGCCGCACGATGAAGGGTAGTGGCGCGGCAGGACTGGCAACGCTCAGTGCGGCAGGCATCGAAATTGCCCAGGACACCCTCAGCGATGCGCAGACCGCGATCCAGCCGCTGATCCCCTATCTCGACACCCTGCGCTGGGCCTTCATCGCTCTGGCGCTGGCCGGGATCGGCCTGGCAATCTGGGCCCGGCTCGACGACTGGAACCGGGGGCAGCGGTGATGGGCGTCCTGACTGCGCTGATGGCGTCGCGCTGGGCGCGGCATCTGGCCATCGGGATCGCGCTGATCGGCGCGGTCCTTCTTTTCCTCCTCAACCTGCGACGGGCGGGCGAAATCGCCGGTCGCCATGCCGAGCGTCTGAAACAGATGGAGCGCCAGAATGACATCCAACGCCGCATGCTGGAGGCATCCAGCACCCGCCCTCGTGATCGCGATGATCTCGCTGACCGCCTGCGCGACGGGCGGTTCTGATCCGGGCCGCGCGGGCTGCCCGCCGGTTGTGGCTTACGATCAGGCGGTACGGGACCGGGCGGCGGCGGAGCTGGAGGCGCTGCCCGAAGATGCCGCGCTGGTCGGGATGATGGCGGATTATGCGGTTATGCGGGCACAGGCGCGGGTGTGCGCTGACTGATCGCCGGTGTCAGGACGCCTCGGCCGGGGCATCTACCAGCGCCGATGCGCCATCCGGCAGCGAGCGTTGGCGCAGCCGTTTGCTGCAGAGATAGAGAGCGCTCGATTGACAGTTGCGGCGTGGGACCGGAAGAGGTCGTCATGCCGCAGTGCCTCCCTCAGCAATTTACTTTGGCCAAAAAATCTTCAGCGAAATGGGCCCGCATCGCAAAGGCTTGTGTTCCCGCTGCATGAACCTGATTAATAAGGGGACACTTGCGGACAACGGACAAGAGCTAGACGGTCAATATGGTCAAAATTCCCTTTCGCGTTTCAGCCCGCGCTGCCCGCTTGATCGGTCGCGAGAATGTCGCCACGTCCCAAGGCGCCGTCACTGAACTCGTCAAGAATACCTATGATGCCGATGCGTCGGCCTGCGCAATCCTCTTCGTTCGTCGTCATGAACAGCCACCAAAGACACTGTCGGACTCTGAGCTCACCGAGCTTGAGGCCATATTCCCTGACATTAGACGCTGCTATGAAGCCGCTGAAGACGGCAAGTCCATCCTGTCTGCCGAAATCTCCACCACCGATCAGTCCAACCTTGAAGCCGCACTCGACCATGTCCTTGATCTCTGGATCGTCGATAACGGTAGTGGCATGTCGGCTGCCATCATCGAAAACCATTGGATGGTCATTGGTACCGACGCGAAGGAGATGAATGGACTTTCGGCAGGTGGTCGCGTGGTCACCGGTGCCAAGGGCATCGGTCGCTTCGCGCTGGACCGGCTCGGCCAAGAGTGCGAGTTATTCTCTGGTGAGCGCAATCGTGCGGATATCGTCCACTGGATTGTCGACTGGGGTGACTTTGAAGGTGAAGGAAAGATCATTGATGACGTATCGGCAGTGATCGAAGTTGAGGCACGCACAATGTCGACGGTTTATCAGGAGCAGCAGCTCGAGACCATTCTTCCGACAAGGCTACCGGCAGCCGAGGGACAAGATGCGTGCCAAGGCAACGCTGTAAACTTCCATCATGGCACCGCGATCCGGATCTCGCGACTTCACGACAGATGGGATGCACGGGACAGCATTAAGCTCAAGGAGACGCTTGAAGCCCTGCTGCCACCGCGGGACCGTGGCGGCTTCAACATCTACGTTTATGATCATCGTGAGGCTGAGGAATCGGGCTGGATCGACAATCTCCCCCCGGATCAATTCGATTACCGGTTGACCGCCAAGGTCAAAGAAGATGGGAACGTCGACATACTTATCGAACGGCAGGAAATCGAAGCAGCCAAGATACGCCCGACCGTCTTCGCATTGCCAGCCATGAATGCAGATGGCTTCCGGCAATCGGATTTCGAAAAAGGCTCATACCACTATGTAACGAGTCTGCGCAACATCCTCAATCTGAAGGATGAGCAGGACGAGCGAGATTATCTCGCAATAGGGCCCTTCGACTTTACGCTCTACTTCATGAAGCTATCTAACCCGACGGCCGATAACCTGCTGCGATATCCACAGAAATCGTTCGACGTCAGTAAACGGAGACGATGGTTGCGCCAGTCCGGAGGGATACGGTTGTATCGGGACCAATTCCGGGTACGCCCGTATGGCGAGCCCAATACTCAGGGCTCGGACTGGCTACTGCTTGGCCAACGTGTCGCAGCAAATCCGGCCGCAGCCAAGCGAATAGGTTGGCGAGTGCCACCGCAACAGCTTGCTGGCACCATTCATATCACCAAGGCAGATAACCCTTTATTGAGCGACCAGTCGAATCGCGAAGGCATCATGAATGAACGTGCCTTTGCAACCTTTCGCCGCATCATCCTTGCACTGATTCGCGACTTTGAGAGTGATCGGAGTTACATCCTCAACAATTTCAGTACTGCCTATGACAGGGACCACCCACAGCAGAAGACACTTGATGACGGCAATGCGCTTGCCGACAAAATTCTCGCTGAAGCGGCGGCTACCAACCAAGAGCAGAAGACCGATCCGGCGCCTTCGTCAACACCAGGTCAATCACCCTCAGATGATGCTGCTAACAGTATCCTGTTAGCGTCCGCCCTCAAATCCCAAAAGCAACTCACCACCAACCTTGAAGATAACATCCAAGTACTGCGCGGGATGGCGACTTTGGGAACAGTGCTGGTCTCCTTCACTCATGAGCTCAAGCAGATCAAGGCAAACATGGAATTGCGCCAGACGCGCATGGAAAATGCTTTGAAGAGGGTGGTCGACCCCCAGCTGCTCGGAGCCGTTCCCAATCAGGTCAACCCTTTCGACATCGTACAGCGCTGGGGCCGTGAAGACGAGAAGGTAAGTCGCTGGGTCGACTTCGCGCTGGCCTCTGTATCTCCTGTCAAGCGCCGCAAGCGCAGGATCGACATGAGGGAGTATTTGGATGGACTTGTCGAATATTGGCGCGAATTCACAGTTTCGAAGCAGATCGAGTTAATTGCGTCCAGCCCAGAGGATGGGGCTTTTCAAATTCTCGCTCACGAGATTGATATCGATAGCATTTTCTACAACCTTATCATTAACTCGATCGAGGCCTTCGCACTGCCGTCCGGTATCACCAATCGACAAATCGGTATCGAACTCGTTGGCGATAGTGAGACGACGATCACCGTCATTTATCGGGACACCGGGCCGGGCCTTTCTTCCAACTTCAAAACACCCGAAGAAATTTTCGCCTATGGTCGATCGTCGAAATCTGATCGTGACGATACCGAGATTACCGGCACTGGCATCGGAATGTGGCTGCTTAAGACTATCGTCGACGACTATCAGGGTCGCATCAATTCGATGTCCGCAGTCGGCGAACCAGGTTTTTTTATCTCGATCAGCTTCCCCAAAAAGGAAACTTCCCGCTCCACAGATCATAAGGGGTGAACGACGAATATGCCACGACCAAGCATTGCATATGTGGACGAACAGCAAGATGAACGGGATAATTTCTTCGGTGACGCCTACGACAGCGAACTATTTGAGAATATTCATCTGATTGCGCCAAATCCGGACATCAACGTTACCTTGGCAGAGTTGATAGAGCTCAAAATTGAAGCCCTCGTGACTGACTTCAACCTATCTGATGCCGGTCCGCTAAGCTATTCCGGCGAAGACCTCGTTGCGAAATTCCTCTCAATTCGAAAGGAATTCCCTTGTTTCATCCGCACGTCATTTGAGGATGATGCCTTACGCACCTCAGCAGACGTGAACAGGATTTACTCCAAGAATCCGCGGGATGACGAACGCGCAGGTCGAACCTTGTTCCATCGCATCGCACTCCAGATCGAGCGCTATGAACAGCAGTTGGCTACTTGGAGTTCCGAACTGGAAGCGTTGATGGCGATTGCGCAATCAGATCGCAATGCCGCAGATATCGCACGTATCCTCGAACTCGACGGCAAGCTAGAGTCGAGCATAGGAAGCGATATGGCGCTACCGGCAGACACGAAAAAGTCGCTGTTCGATGTGCGCGATGGGCTGCTCGAAGAAACTGAGCGGCTCGTCACTGAAATGAAGCGAGCGTTGGAGAACGGCCCAACCGCCGAAGAAAAGCCGACGGGCGAATAGAAATGAAAATACAAGATATCAAGCCGACACGTTCGGCTGTGCCCGCACGCACCAACTACAGAGACTATCGCAATGAGCTAAGGCAGGACTTCAATGGCTGTTGTGGCTACTGCGACGACAGTGATTGGTGCGTCGACGCAATTTGCTTCCACATTGACCACTTCGCACCCAAGGTGCGCTTCCCTGATCTGACCTGCACTTATACGAACCTCGTCTACGCCTGTCGCTTCTGCAACATTCACAAGTCCAGCAAGTGGACCGGTGCCGATGCAGCCAGCCATCATGATGGATCAGAAGGGTTCATTGACCCGTGCTGTGCCGACTACGATGATCATATCGAGCGTGATGAAGAAGGGCGGATTATTGGTAAGTCGGTTCTTGGCCAATACATCGTCAAGCAGCTAAACCTTGGCCTGCTGCGTCATCAAGTACTTTGGAAAGCACGCCGCGCGAGGGCGTTGCAAGCCGAAATTCCACCTCTTATCGCTCGCTTCAAGGCAGCCGGCTTACCACGCGATGACCTTTACACAGGCCTCCTCGAGCGATTCATGGAGCTCCAACAATGAAT
>Ga0310345_10001676_pt1 | contig 23944 bp, 19 predicted proteins | sample HC15DNA20500_MG_FD_204667 | JGI IMG/M metagenome (GOLD analysis project Ga0310345, IMG submission 204667) | Marine microbial communities from station ALOHA, North Pacific Subtropical Gyre - HC15-DNA-20-500_MG | ecosystem: Environmental > Aquatic > Marine > Oceanic | place: Pacific Ocean: North... | reverse complement strand
AATTCTTTACATTAATGGACAGTACATAAAGCTTAGCGAGGCGCGGGTTTCTCCCCTCGATCAGGGTTTTTTGCTCGGAGACGGTATTTTCGACGTCGTATCGAGCTGGAAAGGTGTCATCTTTAAACTGGACCGCCATCTTGAAAGGTTTTTCGATTCTCTGCGGGCAGCGAGACTCGAGACTACGCTGACGCAGGAGGATTGGCGAAATGTGATTATGGAGACGACTCGACTCAATGGTCTGGAAGACGCCAGCATTCGTTTTATCGTCACTCGGGGCGTGCCCGAGGGCGTCGTCGCAGACCCGAGAGACATGCAACCCACCGAAATCGTATGGCCGGCGCCATACGTGTTCTTGGCTGATGAGGAAACCCGTTCGCGCGGCATTCGGATGATGATCAGCGCGACACGCGCGTTTCCGCCTGACACGCTGGATCCCCGGTTCAAATGCCTTGATCGCCTCGCCTCACAGTTGATTCGATTAGAAGCACTCGAGGCGGGTTACGACGACGCTCTTTGGCTTGACAAAGAAGGCTACGTCGCGGAGGCCGCAGCGTCGAACATTTTCATGGTCAAAAACGGTGCCCTTTATACACCCAACACAGGGATCCTACGCGGCATCACTCGAGAAACGTTCCTTGAACTCGCATCACGGGCGGGCATCCCCGTAAATGAGTCTCATATCACCGCATTCGACCTGTTTGCAGCCGATGAAGTTTTTACGACAAGTACTGCCGGTGGGGCTTTGGCCATCCGTGAGCTATCGGGTCGCGAGATGCCATCTCCTGTTCCCGGCCCCATCACGACCCAGCTGGATGCAATGTACTGGGAGATGCGTGACGGAGGTGAATATGGAACCTCCCTGCAGCAAACCTAGAAACAAGGACTAAACAAGAATCGCGTCGATACGTCTCGTTACCCGCGCAGGTCAACCGTTATGACGAGCCTCGTAAATCCAGAAAACACCTGGTTGCTGTGGTCTGTAATCCTAGCGGTTGCAATGTTCGGTATTTTGTCAGAAACACATCGAGTAGGCCGCATGTTGTCGGGCGCTGTGGTGTCGATTTTTACGGGCTTAGCGCTATCAAACCTCGGAGTGATACCGAACACCGCACCCGTGTACGACACCATAACTGAGTACCTGTTACCACTGGCGATCCCTCTCATCCTTTTCCAGGCCGATCTTAGGAAGATCGCTCGCCAGGCGGGACGCTTGTTGGTCCTTTTCACAGGCGCGATGCTCGGCACGGTGACTGGGGCTATCTTGGCCCAATGGCTGATCCCATTGAGCAGCGTAGGTCGCGAGATGGCCGCGGTTCTAACCGCGGCCTATATCGGTGGAAACTTAAATTTGGTCGCGACCAGTAACGCTATCAGTCTAGATTCCAACGACGCTCTTGCCGCCAGTATTGCGGCGGCAAATATTGCCGTTTTTATATACCTCATGGTCATGTTTATCGCCAACAACTTAACGTGGCTTGGTCGATGGTTAGGCAGAATAGAAACGCCCAAGAATACGGACACATTTGTGAACCAGTCGTCGGGTGTCGACCCGCTTCAACTGCTCTTGGCTCTCGTACTAGGTACGTCCGTGTGTGCAATTGGATTCGTCGTACAAGATCATCTAGGTTGGCCGGGCACAGCGATCTTGTCGATTACTTTGATCAGTGTGGCCTTAGCGACGATATTTCCTGGATTTTTTATTAGACTAGACTGCGCCAGTTCGATCGGATTCGCTCTACTTCAGGTTTTTTTCTCCGCAATAGGCGCGTCGGCCAGTATCTATGCTGTTGTCCGATTCGGACCAGCTCTATTGGTTTTTGCAGCTGTAATCCTGACCACACATTTTATCTTTGTACTCATCACAGCTCGCCTATTTTCGCTCCGTCTCGAGGAAGCGTTGGTAGCATCAAACGCCTGCGCGCTGGGGGCGCCTACGGCAGCGTCTATGGCCCTAAGTCTAGAGCGTAATCAGCTCGCGCTTCCGGGTTTTTTATGTGGAACACTCGGTTACGCGCTCGGAACATTCGTCGGGGTCGGCCTCTATTACCTAGTCTGATGATTCTTTCTGGGATTCTATGAATGCAAGGATGTACGGGGCAAACGAACGCCACACTTCCATACGGAATATATGCTCCGCCTGACGCCATAGGATGACTTCGGCCTTCCCAAACAGCGTCCGTGTACACCGACCGATCGGAAAACGCTTTATTTCCAGAGGCAAAGGACAGCCTGCAGCCAAACCGGTTGCCACGCCTTCACCGCTAAATTTCAACCCGACGTTGCGATGGCTTACGTCCACCAGCGAATGGGGATGTTCACCCGCTGCATCTTTCACCTCGGACAGAATTTGCGGAGAGTAGGAATCGTTAATTAACAATAACCATTCATCCGGGCCGGTTCTCAAAGAAGCGTAATCCGTATCGCTGACAGCAGCATTAATCTTCTGGTCAAAGGATATCTTGGTCTTTGACGACACCTGAGTTGCCACAGGCATGTCGCCCCGGAACACGAAGCGCGTCACCTCCTGAACTTCTTCTACGTGGGGGAACTTCCGGGAAGGTAGATCTAAACCAAAACTTGCCGGGTGGAATTGGAGAATCAAATTATCCATCCAATTTCGCCCCGGTAGGATCGTAGAACATGGGCACCACGACCTCGACCGCGTGTGATTTATCCATCATCGGCACATACAGGCACTCACCGATACGTCGGCGCCCGCCTGTCACTAGAGCAAGTGCTATCGAGCGTCCCAGCGTACTGCTGAAATAAGCAGAACTCACGAATCCCAAGGAGGAGGTACCAGTTGCTGGTTCGGCTGTGTCCGTCACCTGGGCACCCTCATCAAGCACCACGTCCGGCTGCTCCGTCAGAAGTCCCACCAATTGCCGCCGATCGTCGCGCCCCATCTCCTTGAGCGCGAGGGCTCGCTTGCCCAAGAAGTCGGGCTTACTCATCCCTATCATCCGCTCAAGTCCCAGATCCCCAGCGGTGGTAGTACCGTCCGTTTCCTGGCCCACGATCACATAACCTTTCTCTGCTCGCAAAACATGCATCGCGTCCGTCCCGTAAATGCAACCACCGACCGCGGTCACGGCACGTTCCAATTGCATCCACAGCGAAGCGCCAAAACCCGAGGGAACGTTAATCTCAAATCCCAATTCTCCCGTAAAACTAACTCGGAACACGCGTGCAGATACTCCCAATATCTCGCATTCACACACACCCATGTGAGATAAGCTGGTCGCACGCCGATTGCCGTCGTCGAGCAAGACCTCAAGAACATCTCGCGCCCTAGGCCCCTGCACAGCCAGAACGGCCCATTGCTCTGTTATAGAGGTCAACCATACTTTCAAGTCTGGCCATTCCGTCTGAGAGAAATCCTCCATTTTCTGTAGCACGCTCGCCGCCCCCCCGGTAGTCGTTGTTACATGAAAGCGGTCTGTCGAAAGACGGGCGATTACGCCATCGTCAATGACGAAGCCAGCATCGTTCAACAACACAGCGTAGCGGCAACGCCCTACTTCAAGACCTCGGAGATTATTTACGTAGATACGTTCCAGAAATTCGAGGGCATCTGGTCCCTCGACCTCAATTTTCCCTAGCGTCGATGCATCAAAGAGGCCAACGTTCTTACGGACAGTTTCGCACTCCCGAGCCACCGCATTTTCAACAACCTCATCCGTTCTCGGGAACGCGCGCGCGCGCCTCCACGAGCCAACGTCCTCGAATACTGCACCATGCTCCCCAGCCCAGATATGGCTGGGGGGGCAACGCAACGGTTCCAGTAAATCACCCGTTGCTGGGCCGGCGAAAGTACCAAAGGTAACCGGCGTATAGGGTTGTCGATACGTCGTCAACCCCACTTCCGGTATGGATCGACCGGTAGCGCGAGCGACGATTGCCAATGCATTTAAGTTTGACGTCTTTCCTTGATCAGTCGCCATTCCCATAGTGGTATACCGCTTCACGTGCTCGACAGAGTGGAAGCCTTCGCGCACGGCCAATTCGACATCCCGAACAGTCACATCATTCTGAAAATCAACAAATGACTTCGAGCCGACTTCATTGGATTCGTCAATTGCTTTGCCTAACAAACCGCCTGAGAAAGAGTGCGACCCGACGACTACCGGAATGTTTCCCTTTGCAACAGAACCAACTGCTTGTTGTGCAGCGGATTCGCCCGCGTGGTAACCATCCTCGAGGGTTTCCCGCAGCTCCAATAATCCCCGGCACCCTCCGGCTGAGCGCTCTCTTTGAGCAGACTCACCCGGTAAATACGCCTGCCGTTTGTCATTCCATACCAACTTACCGCGGGATTGCGAAAACAAATGCACCGAAGGGGTCCAACCACCTGACATCAATAGTGCGTCGCAATTTATTTTTCGACCTTGCGCCACCGACTCATCGGCATTAATTTTTGCAATCGTTACACTGCGAACGCGCAAACGGCCAGCGGTTTTCAGGACCGTTGTCGCCGGCAAAACCTCCAGATCGTTCGCGGCGGCAAGCGCTAAGAGATTTTCGGCTGGTTGTATACGTAAATCGCATAAAGCCTCAACCTCAATCCCCGCGTTCTTCAACTCCAATGCGGCGAGGTAAGCCGAATCACAGGAAGTCGCAATTACTACTCTATCACCGGGTTTCACGGCGTAGCGATTCAAATAGGTTCTGGCGGCATCAGCCATCATGATGCCCGGTCGATCGTTGCCCTCGAAGATCAACGGGCGTTCGATGGCCCCGGTGGCGAGCACAACTTCAGCTGCCCGAACTTGCCAAAGCCTCTCGCGGGGTGCCCCAGGCTGTACGTCTGCCATATGATCACTTATCCGTTCCGCTAGTGCGACAAAGTTATCGGCGTAATAGCCGAAGGCCGTGGTACGTGATAAAAGCCGCACGCCTAGTCGCTTAAGTTCCAGCTTTTGTGCTTCTAGCCAAACTTGGGCGGGCTGCTCGTCGATTGTTGCTTGCTGTTCGGCTAACAACGACCCTCCCAATTCCGCCTGCTCATCGCACAACATCACATCGGCACCCATTTCCGATGCGACTCGCGCCGCGGCAATACCAGCGGGGCCTGCGCCAATGACAAGCACGTCACAGTGCGCGAACCGGTTCAGATAAAGATCCGGATCCGGAAACAAGGGCGCCCGTCCCAAACCCGATGCGCGCCGAATCATCGGTTCACAAATTTTTGACCAAGTACGCGTCACGCCAAGCCAGCGAGGCCCCATAAAGGTCTTATAGTAAAAACCGGCAGGAAATATTGGAGACAACAGACCATTTATAGCCGCAACATCCCACCGTAATGATGGCCAGCGGTTCTGACTCCAAGCCTCCAGGCCCTCGTATAATTCAACTTGTGTCGCGCGTAAATTGGGGGTATCTCGGGCGGTATCTCGCACGATCTGTACCAGTGCGTTTGGCTCTTCCGGCCCCGCGGTCACGATGCCGCGTGGGCGATGGTACTTAAAGGACCGGCCAACCAAATGTGTCCCTTGTGCAAGTAGCGCAGAGGCCAAGGTATCGCCTGCGAAGCCGACAAATGCTCTACCGTCAAAGCTAAACGCTTGTGGACGCCTACGGTCTATGCGGCCACCATGCGCGACCCGCCCTGGTCCGTCCATGGGTAAATTGATCAACTTTCCTCGGGCGAGTAGGGCAAATCGCCTGCCTTGTAAGTGTCGATTATTTTATCGCTGACAGTATCGCGCACCGCGTTGAAAAAGCGAGCACAGCCGTAGGTGTGCCGCCACCGCTCGCGATGCGTCCCTCGAATGTTGGAGCGAATATACAGATACTCGGCCCAACGCTCATCAGTTACCGGACTCGAGCCGTCAGGTCGCAGTACATGTGCCTCACCCGCGTACTGAAATTCGACCTCTGGTCGCTTTTCCTGGCAGTACGGACAGTCGATGAGGAGCATTACGATCCCTTTAGTGTGAAACAGCGGCAGCAGCAGCTTCATCAATTAACCGTCCGCTAACGAACCGATTTAGGTTAAAAGGCGCCGCCAAAGCATGGGGTTCGTCGTTGGCAATCGTCGCCGCAAACACATGGCCGGATCCTGGTGTCGCTTTGAAGCCTCCGGTCCCCCAGCCACAATTGACGTACAAACCCGGTACCGAAGTCATGCCAACGATAGGGGACCTATCCGGAGTAACATCGACGCTTCCACCCCAGTTTCTCAACATTCTCAAGCGGCGGAACATCGGAAATAATTCACACACGGCTTCTAGAGTATGGGATGTGACATGGAGCGCACCCGCCTGGCTGTAAGAGACGTACTGATCGGTCGAGGCGCCGATCACTAGCTCTCCTTTATCTGATTGCGAGATATATGCGTGGACTGTGTTTGACATCGCTACGCATGGAAAAACCTCTTTGATTGGTTCCGAAACCAACGCCTGTAACGGGTAAGTTTCTAGCGGCAAACGCACGCCTGCCATCGCCAATACTACCGAGCTATTACCGGCTGCCACGACGCCGAGTTGCCTCGTTTCGATCCGTCCGCGGTTTGTACTCACGGCCTTGACCTCGCCTTTGGATCCCGTCTCTATACCTCGAACTTCACACTGCTGAATGATATCCACTCCAAGCCGATCAGCAGCTCGCGCGTACCCCCATGCAACGGCGTCGTGCCTGGCGGTGCCCCCTCTTCGTTGGAGCGCAGCTCCGAGAACCGGGAACCGTTTTTGCGGGGATATGTCTAAAGGTGGGCAAAATGCTTTTGCCTCGACAGCCGTTAACCACTCGTTGTCCACACCCGCTAGACGGTTGGCATGAACATGTCGCTTAAAGACCTGTTCGTCGTGAAGGTTGTGGGCAAGCATTAGCACCCCGCGCGGCGAGAACATCACGTTGTAATTGAGGACTCCCGACAGGTCTTGCCATAACTGCAAGGCATGATCGTAAAGAGCCGCGGACGGTTCCCAGAGATAATTGGAGCGTATTATCGTCGTGTTCCGACCCGTATTACCGCCGCCTAACCATCCTTTTTCCAACACAGCTATACGGCCTACATTATGCTGTTTGGCCAAGTAATAAGCCGTCGCCAAACCATGCCCTCCCCCACCCACGATTATGACGTCGTAGCTGGATTGAGGATCGGGCGAACGCCATTGCCTTGGCCAATTTTTGTGTCCACACGTCGCGTGGCGCAGCAAAGATAGAAACGAATACGTTGTCAGCTTACTCACACCTAGAGAGTTTTATTAGGAGGGGAGTTTATTACGGCGAACAAATCGTTCCTTGAATACGACCGACATACGTTTTACTTTAACCGCCACGACCGATGTTCAATGGTCACACGTCCAGTCCGAAAGCAATCAAGCATCATGGGTCCGGAATCACGAAGAGTGCAGTAAAAATTGAATTTCAAGGCTCCTAAGCTACGTGTTGGTTTTGTCTTAACCCCTAGGTTTACAGCTACCGCTTTCTCGGGTTTTGTCGACACACTGCGTCTAGCCGCCGATGAGGGCGACCGCAGCCGACCACTCGAGTGTACGTGGAGCGTTTTAGGCAAAATCGAAGAGCCAATTACTTCAAGCTGTGGGGTCGCAGTACAGCCGTGGGAAAATTTTGATGAACCGGAACGGTTCGATTACATCGTCGTGGTCGGAGGGTTGTTGCACGGCGGCCAGCAAGTGCCGGTAGGGCTGAATAAATTTCTGCAAAAGGCCGTTGACAAGAATATCCCACTGGCGGGGTTATGCACCGGTTCGTTTGTTTTGGCCCGTTTTGGTTTCCTCGACGGCTATGCAACGTGCGTAAGTTGGTTCCATCGTGAAGATTTTCAGACCGAGTTCCCCCAACTCAAGGTCGTGTCAAACCGTTTGTACATCATCGATCGAGACCGCCTGACCTGTGCCGGCGGAACGAGCGTCGTGCATCTGGCGGCCCGACTAGTCGCACGTCACTGCGGCGAGGCACAATCGGAAAAAAGCTTGCGTATCATGATGGAAGATCACCCTCTCCCGGGAAGTGCGCCCCAACCTGAGCAAGTGATCACCAGAGCGGCACGTGATCCCGTCGTCAAGCACGCGATGCTACTTATTGAACAAAATCTGTCCGGCGCGAATGACCTGCGTGGCCTGGCCGATTTGACTGACGTTAGCAGCCGACAACTGCAACGCCGCTTCATCGCCGATATCGGCATCACTGCCAAAGACTATCGCTCAAGACTACGGCTAAGCCGAGCAAAATGGCTCATACAGAACACCGACATGCCACTCACCGAAATCGCTTTCGAATGTGGGTTCGCCGATGGCGCGCATCTTTCGCGGTCATTTAGGCACAGTTTCGGGACACCACCCTCAAGGATACGCACGCAGGCGCGGGACAGGTAGAGGCTTGCACAGCGCCGAAACTCGACCTCACGATACGGATTCGGTGTGATGAACAACTTCACATGGCGTCGTTTAAATTAAAATCAACGTCGTTTTAAGACAAGGATTTTCTCTTAATCTGCCATAGACTCTCGCCGGAGACACGCGCGGTCCCGTTACACCCAAGACGTGGAAATAGAGGTTATACTGAGCCGACGATTGCGACAAAAATAATATAGGAGCGAGAGGCATCGTACGCGAGGTGCGTCACGCGCTCACATACGGTGGAAATTAAAATCTCCTCTCAGGAGCACCAAGCCTATGTACCGGAAGTATTTACCAAGCGCGTTCTTGACTTAAACCGTCTTACGCAAGGTCGATAGAGGAGTAAGACAAGTCGCAGCAGCGTACTTCTTGTAAGAAGCGCCAAGCGACAGGACCAACGAAGGGGTGTCAAGGCCAGATTAATTCTGAACCTTGGCGCCCCTTAACTTTTGGGGTGAGCGTTGCTTCGCTACGGACCCCACCTAGAATCCTGGAATGAGGGCAAACCAATGGATGAGTTCGATCTTTTTGAAGTAGGCGGCTATAGCACTGGGAAAATCGGTTTTGGCAACAAGATTGGAATCGTGTCGGTCGATATGATGAACTGCGTGACCGATCCAAAGGCCCCCATGGGACGAAGCCCCATGGCCCAGGACTCGGTAAACAAGTGCGCCACCTTGTTTGATGCCGCCCGAGAGAACAACATACCTATCGTACATTGCTGCACGGCTTATCAACCCGACCTGAGCGACATGCCGCCATGGAAGGTTTCTTGCATTAAAGATTGGATCATCGGCTCCTGGGAGGTCGAGATCGACTCACGGCTGTGGCGTGATGGAGACGTGCTCGTCTGCAAGAAAACGCCATCTATCTTCTTTGGAACACATTGCGCATCAGTGATGAACATGCATGGTGTGGATACAGTGATCGTTACCGGGGCAAACACTAGCGGCTGCATTCGTGCAACCTCTATTGAAAGTTTTGCGTTAGGCTACAGGACTATCGTACCGGAGGAGTGTGTTTTTGATCAGGGCTCAGTCGCCCACCGCCAAAACTTAGAAGACATAGGTAAGCGTTATGTCGATGTCGAACCTTTCGATTTCGTCTTAGCTAACGTTAAAAAAGCCAAACAGCTAGCAGCCTGAGGAAAACTACTGATGGGCAATCGTCTTGCCGCCGATATCGGCGGCACGTTCACGGATCTTGTATTGTTAGACGAGGCCGGGAACCTTCATGTCCACAAGACGCCGTCGACGCCTGATGATTTTAAAGTCGGTGTACTGAGCGGCGTCGAAGCCATCATTGAAAGCGATGGCAGGCCGATCAGCGCCGCTGATGGACCACTCTCGGAAACGGACTATTTCGTTCACGGCGCAACGGTGGTGCTAAATGCGTTAATCCAACGCAAGCTCCCGGTTACAGCGTTAGTTACGACTAAAGGGTTTCGCGACGTACTTGAAATCATGCGGACCAATAACCCTTATATGTACGATATGCAGTACGTGAAACCCCGGGCTCTAATTCCTCGGCGTTTGCGCTTCGAGGTGAATGAAAGAACCCGCCATACCGGGGAGGTGCTTACCCCTTTAGACGACAGCAGCGTCCGCGAGGTAGCTGAACGTCTTAAGGCATCGGGGGCGGAGACGGTCGCTGTGTGCCTACTTCATGCTTATGCAAATCCTGAACACGAGCAACGAGTCCGAGATCTCCTACTCGAGGCGTGCCCAAATCTTGTCGTATGCTTGTCGTCGGAAGTCGCCGCAGAATTGCGTGAGTTTGAGCGCAGCTCGACGACCAGTATCAATGCCGCCACGATTCCGATCATTACTTCATATCTCGATCGTCTCAGCAGCGATCTCGAGAACATGGGGTTAAAACGTGATCTTTGTGTGATGCAATCCAACGGTGGCGTTATAACCGCCAACGTAGCCCGTCATTTACCTGTCCGCACCGTTATGTCGGGGCCCAGTGGAGGGGTAGTCGGAGGTACCCATTTAGCGAATCAGATCGGTCTGGAAAATGTCCTAACCGTAGATATGGGGGGCACGAGTACCGACATCGGCGTCATCTCGCACGGTCGCGCCATGACCGTTGATGTGAGTGAGGTAGACCGCTGGCCGATTATGGCTCCGATGATTGAAATCCTCGCTATCGGCGCCGGAGGCGGTAGCATCGGTTGGCTTGATGCCGGTGGCGGGCTCCGCGTCGGCCCACAAAGCGCCGGTGCGCTTCCCGGGCCAGTCTGTTACAACCGCGGCGGCACCGAGCCGACAGTCTCGGACGCGTGCGTGGTCCTCGGCCGCCTGGATCCCGAGTATTTTCTCGGCGGCGAGATGAACCTAGACGTGGATGGCGCGCACCAAGTCATTGAGATGAAGGTGGCCGACGCGCTCCGTATGAACAAATTCGAAGCGGCAGCCGGCATCGTCACGGTGGTAACTGCCAACATGGCGAAGGCGATGCGCCAGATACTAGTCGCCCGTGGCCTCGATCCCCGAGATTTTACGTTAATGGCTTTTGGCGGTGCGGGTGGCATGGTAGCTGGAGATTTACTACGGGTAAGTGAAGTGAAACGTGCCGTAGTCCCCAACAACCCGGGTGCACTCTGCGCGATAGGCATGCTTGTTACTGATTTCCGTCACGACGCCTCTGCGACAATGGTCCGGAGCCTCGATAGAGCGGACGGCGCGGAAGTCATGAACCTATATAGGGAATTAGAAAAGAAAGCGGTTGGGCAGCTATTGAGCGAAGGGGTGTCGGGAGAAGACGTTGCAGTGGAGCGCTATATAGACGTCCGCTATATCGGGCAAGAATACTACTTGCGAATTCCGATGGGTGAGGGCCAACTTGATGTCTCCAAGCTCGGTGACGATTTCAACGACGAACACGAGCGGAATTATGGCTATGCGACACGAGAATTTCCGTGCGAACTTGTTAACCTCCGCGTCACTGCGCTCGGTCGTGTTGAACGTCCGACATTTCCAGAGTATCCCGAGCGCCGGCCATCCGACGGGCCACTGGAACCTTCCTTGCGACGGGCCGTGTATTTCGACGGAGGTTTTGTTGATACTGGCATCTACAAAGTCGACGCTCTCCGTGCCGGAGACACGATAGATGGACCAGCAGTAATCGAGGATCCACGCTCTACTGTAGTCGTGCAAACGGGCCAGCATGCGCGCGTCGACACGTTGCGCAACATCCACCTCGAGCGCAGCGAGGGCTGACCTTTTAAGAGCTAGGGGCTTTTTATATTGACTCCTACCTACCGAGGTATTTTCGATGAGTGAAGCGAAAGACATTCTACAGACAGAGATTGAGGCCCACCGAAAGCCGAGAGTTGACCCCATTACATTGGAAGTCATCCGCGCAGGGCTTATGTCCATCGTTCATGAGATGTCCATCACGATGGACCGCACGTCATACTCGACCATCATCCGAGAAGTCCATGACTACAGTTGCGTGCTTTTTGACAGTAATGCCCGCCTCATCGCCCAAGCGGAAGGTATTCCGGTCTTCAACGGCAGCATGAATTTTGTCATCGATGCCGTCTTAGCACGGTATCCGGCTACGGATATGCGGCCCGGCGACATGTACATTTCGAACGATCCCTATACGGGCGGCGGCACACATAAAAACGACATCAATGTAGTAATGCCTATCTTCTGGGAGGGGGAGTTGGTAATGCTCGGGGCCAGTAAAGCTCACCACCTCGATATCGGAGGCAAGGATCCAGGAAGCTGGTCATCGGATGCGCGCAATACCTACCAAGAAGGCTTAAGCCTTCCCGTCTTGCGGCTGGCGCGAGACGGCAAAATAAACGAAGGCATTACTGACATATTATTTGCCAACATGCGGGTACCCCAGCTTTCACGGGGTGATTTTTCTTCACAAATTGCTGCAGGAAAAACTGCCGAATTACGCGCCCACGATTTCCTTAAAAAACACGGCGTCTCCTTATTTCGAAACGCCGTTGAAGACTTAATTGATCACGGTGAACGCATCGCCCGTGCCGCTATCGAACAAATCCCTGATGGCGTCTACACAGCTGATGGCTATGCCGACGCCGACGGTGCAACTGATGAAGCAATTTACATTAAAGTAACCGCCACAGTGAAAGGTGGGGCCATCTGGGTTGACTTCGCCGGTAGCGATGAACAACGCTCGGGTGCCGCTGGAAACTGCCACTGGGTCAACACTGTCTCCTGCACCCGCGAATTTATGATGTTTCTCACTGATACCGCACTCGGCGGTAACGAGGGATCTTATCGTCCAATCCATGTTGATGCCCCGGCAGGATCTGTATTTCGACCGCAATATCCCGCACCAGTCACAACAGGGATGGGAGATATGGGAACGCGGTTAATGGAGCTCCTCTTTCAGGCACTGGCAGAGGTTTTACCCCACGAAGTTATCGCGGGAACTTTCGGAAATTTCTCGTGTATGACGCTGTCAGGCTTCGATGAGGAGACGGGCGAAGAATACGTTCATTTTTCACCCTACGCAGGCGGTTGGGGGGGTCGCGCGAAAGCTGACGGAAACAGCGGGATGGTCTCGCTAGGTAGCGGCGACAACTACAACATTCCCTGCGAGGTCATGGAAACTAAATTTCCGGGTTTGCTGGCTGAAAGCTACCGGCTCCGAGAAGGCTCCGCGGGGGCGGGAAAGCGTCGTGGCGGTTGGGGTATCGTATACGATTACCGGATGTTATCGCCGGGTGAAGTTACCATCGCGCTAGACCGCGACAAGTACACCCCTTATGGCCTATTTGACGGACAAAACGGGCGAGGCAGCGGGTTGGTGGTACGCCCGCCTTCCGATCAAGAGCAGGTCTACACACGTGCCAGCGGCATTCCCGTACCGAAAGGAACATTACTCAGCCACCGCACTGCCGGCGGGGGTGGCTACGGTGATCCAAAATCCCGTGAACCGGAACTGGTACTTGACGATGTGTTGGATGAATTTATTAGCATCGACGATGCCCGTGAAATCTACGGCGTCGCAGTAGATCCCGACATGAAAACCATCAACAAACCTGCAACGGCGGCATTAAGGGCGAAACAATAAATAACCTTAAGTGGCAAACCCTTGACGTATAGGCTGCCCTGTCTTTGCATTCGATAGTGTTGCTAAATTTTATCCAACTTCAATTGCGGCTTTCCCTGGTCACGCCCTTAGAAGCCCGCACGCTGCGTGAAATCGACAAAAACTCTTTGCCTTTGGTCTCAATCTAGCTGTTCTGCAAAGAAGGCGAGCGTACGTTGCTTCGCAGTGGCCGCTGACGGCCCATCGTAACTTTCTCGATGATCGCAATTGAACCCATGGTCTGCGTCATATACGAAGATCGGTATGTCCGGTTGCGCCTGCCGAATTTTCTCGACGTCTGTCATCGGGATATGTGCATCCTTCTCCCCAAAGTGCATTATGACCGGACATTTAGCAGTGCGTCCCGCCTCGTTTGCGAGGCCACCACCATAGTACGACGCTGCGGCTGAGACGCCGGACAGTTCACACGCCGAGAGCCAAGTTAGCAGACCGCCAAAACAATAGCCGACAACTCCAATCTTTCCGTGACCCGACAAAGCATCGACCGCAGCTTGTAGGTCTTTCAGTGTATTTGCCATTTGGAGATCTTCAAACGCTACTTTAAGACCTTTGTCGAATTCCGCTTGATCTGTATAACCGAGTTCGATATTGGGTTCGACCCGATCGAAGATCTGTGGCGCTATGGCCGCATAGCCCTCCGCCGCGTAACCATCCGTCACTTCCCGGATGTGTTTATTCACACCGAAAATTTCCTGGATGATAACAAGGCCTCCCTTCGGATTTCCTTTTGGTAAAGCTTCATATGCTCCGAACGTAAATCCATCGCTTGCTACCAGTTCTCGTTGCCCCATTTCCTACTCCCCCTATACTCAGTCGTGCTGAATCATGCGGTTGAACCTGTCGGTTAGATTAGAACATCTCTGCTTAGTGTATCAACAGGCGCGATGGACCAATCAGACAGTGCTTAACAGTCATGGGTAAATGGCTCTAACTTTAAAATCGGAAGCGCTTTACGTCCCGTAGGCAATAGGGGTTCATCTAGCATGGGACAACATACCCATACCCGCGATCCCACTGTAATGTCGATCTAAATAAAAAATCACGTTGACCGTCGAACCAATCAAGGAGACCATTCGGACAGCCATCTAAATCGCTGCCACATGCGTAGCTATATATTGAAAGAGGGGCTGTAGCTTGGAAACCGAACTCGAACTCCTTGCGCGTCTCACAGACGAAGACTGGGCCGGCGCAAATCCTCTGTCATCTGAGTTTCGCGACGACCCGTACCCCTCCCTTAAGCAACTACGGAAACGCAGTCCCGTAAATCTTTCACCAATCGGCACATGGCGTATAAGCCGATACGATGATGTTCGCCGCATTTTCAAGGACGCACCGACCAGCATGACTCTACCGGATGGCTCTAATCCAAATTTTGATCCGCTCGACCGTCGCGGCAGCTTCAACGAATTTATGCTTAACAAGGACGGTGAGGAACACCTGCGCTTAAGACGCCTTGTGGTAAAAGCGTTCACGCGCCGTGCACTGGAAAACATCCAGCTAGAAATAGACACCGCCGTAGATGACGCTATCGAACGATCACTAAAAGAAGGTGGCATGGATATCGTGCAAGACCTGGCTGTATTCCTACCTAGCCAGATGATCTGTCGCATCATGGGCGTTCCAGAACGTGATCGCTTGCAGTTTATGGAATGGACGGCTGCCCGTACCAATGCCTTCTTTGCCCGGTTTTTGCCGGATGAGACCAAGCAACGCGTCCGTGATGCCGGCGCGGGAATGGCTGATTATTTCGATGCGTTAATTAAAGAACGGCGAACTAATCTTGGCGATGACCTCCTGAGTGAATTGATTCGCGCAGAGGAAGACGGTGATCGCCTGCACGAAGGAGAATTGACGGCGCAGGCGATTGGTTTACTAGTCGCCGGCTTCGAGACCACCATCGGCTTGATCGGAAATGGTTTACGGGCTTTCATCGAACATCCCGATCAAATGGACGTACTGCGACAGCGACCGGAACTTCTGAACAACGCAGTGGAAGAATGTTTGAGATTCGATACACCAATCCTATTTAATTGGCGCATCCTCACGGAGGATTACCACCTGGATGGCCAACTTCTCCCGAAAGACTCTGTGTTGTGGCTGATGCTAGGCGCCGCCAATCGAGATCCTGTGCGATTTTCCTGTCCGGATGACTTCGATATAACACGGGAGGACGTAGGGCATCTTTCATTTGGTGGAGGGGAGCATTTCTGCCTTGGGCATCAGCTAGCGAGGATGGAAGCGCGAACTGCGATCGGCGCCTTCATACGCCGGGTTAGAACTCCGGTTATTGATTACAACAAACTAATTTGGTCTCAATCATTTTTTCGGGTACTCGGGCGTATGCCTGTTTCGTTTGCATAGAAGCCCGATGGGGTCACTATAGCAGGGGTCTTCGATATTCTTCCTTACGGCAGTTAGGCGATAATACGACCTGCCAAAGATCCAGGCCACGTGCCCTAAATACCCCAGCGAACATCAATAAATAATATGACCAAAGACGATAGAAACGGCTCCCGAACTCTTTGGAAAAGCTAGGCCATGCCGATCGAAAATTGTCATGCCACGCCAACAAGGTCCGATCATAATCGGCGCCGAAGTTATGCCAATCTTCTATCCGAAGCCTTCCGTCGATTGCGCCTAGCAACCGGCGAGAAGTCGGGATTTCACTATTAGGAAAAATATACCTGGTTACCCAAGGATCAATCCCGGAACCGCTACCGTGACGTCCAATTGTCTGCAAAACGAAAAGCCCCTCTTCCGTAAGCAAGTCCCGAACCAAGTTCATATACAGCGGATAGTTTTTTCTCCCTACATGTTCAAACATCCCAAGAGAAACGATTCGGTCGAATTTCCCCTTTATTCGGCGGTAATCCTGCACTCGTATTTCAATCGGCAGTCCTTGACAGATGGATTTGGCCAACAAGGCTTGCTCTTCAGACACTGTAACCCCAACGACAGACACGTCGCAGCGTTCCGCCGCATATTTCGCAAAACTACCCCATCCGCATCCGATATCAAGCACGCGCATCCCCGATTTTAGCTGAAGCTTTTCACAGACAAGCTCAAGCTTATGCTCTTGTGCCTCATCGAGTGTCTTCGCTTTGTTCCAGTAACCACACGTGTAGACCATTCGGTCGCCAAGCATCGCCCGGTATAGTTCGTTGCTGAGATCATAGTGGACTTCGGCAACTTTACTCGACCGGCGCAGGTTCTGCAGGTTACCTAATGTCGCCATGGAATCTTTTAACCGCTTAGGAATGTTTAATATTTGTTGGTCGGATCTGGACGACATGAGTCGCATAAAAAATTCGTCCAGGCGCTCGACATCCCACCATTCGTCGACGTATGCCTCTCCTAACCCTAAGGTGCCGCGAAATGCGATCCGACGCCACACGCGAGGGTCCCTTATCTGCATGTCACCGAGTCCAGATCCGTTTATTTCAATGCCTGCATCAGCCAGTAGGCGCGCGTAAATCGACTCTAAGAACGAAGGTTTTAGACCGCTCGGCTCAACGACGGAAGGACGGGCGGGCGGAGCCCGATGAGACGAACGTAAAGTGTCGGTCATGAGCCCCCCTTTTTTTATTGGTCAAATCAATCAGGCCAATCATACGCGCCAAGTCAACACAAATATCCGGTCAACTCTTATTTTCAGTAAAATTTTTTTAAATTCCAGCTAAATTTAAACAATAATGCCGACCCGTACATCTATTGTGCATCGCAGCATACGCTGCCTAACACCCCTATTGCCGGTAATTTGTAGATATTGTCATTGGCCGAAATTTAGGTGCCCCGAGCCGGGATTTGACCCCAACGGCACAAGGTAAGGATGCCCACCCCAATAGCCGCGCCAGCCTTCCGACCAGATTGCTGACCATCTAGCGCTTAGACCATGAGGCATCTCGAACAGGTTATGATCAGGGTCGGTGACAAATTTCCCACGTAACGGACATATTAAAAAATAACCGCTTGAACACGACCGCGTGATCCCATGTGACCCTTGTTGGGCTTGGAAACTTGTCGCCAACCTACTGTTTTAACTGCGCCAAAACCATATGTTCCCGACGGTATTTATAAGTACATTTCTATCGCTGGGGGTAGTTACTGCCGTTTCGGCGGACACAGGTGGAGAAGCTTTTCGACTAGGAGATTTCGACCGTGCACTGCGTTCTTTCACGGAAAAGGCTGAAGCGGGCGACCCCATCGCGCAAAACAACCTTGGGTTTATGTATCTAAAAGGGCGTGGTGTCGAAGTAGATTTCGAAAGGGCCAGGGGCTTTTTCCGGACATCGGCCGAACAGGGTTTGGCTGACGCCAAATTCAATCTTGGCATGATGTACATGCGGGGGTACGGTGGACCAGTAGATTTCAAACTTGCCTCGGAGCGATTTCTTGAGAGCGCCAAACTTGGAGACCATCAGGCACAATTTTTTTTGGGTCTAATGTACTACAAGGGACAAGGCATTGCGCATGACCTGGCGGAGGCACGCGCTTGGTTTCGAAGCGCTGCTCAAGGTGGCCTACCAGCGGCCCAGTTCAACCTCGCGATGCTGTTGCTGGCGAACGATGAACGTGACACTTCAGAGGACGAGGCTTTACGGTGGCTCAAGGCGGCAGCTACTCAAGGGCACAAATCGGCGCGACTGCAAATCGCGAAAGTTCACCTTTCGCACGTCGACGATCCTGAACGAACGGCGTCGGCATTTCTCGCGATGGAGGAATTGGCTCAGGCCGGCGACCCTGAGGCACAAATGCAATTCGGCTTGTTACACGTGTTCGGCCACGGAACTCCCGTAAACCACGAGGAAGGCCGTTTCTGGCTGAGGCAATCCGCACTGCAAGGTCACACTGCTGCCCAAATCAATCTCGGCTCAATATATGCCCGTGGTGTGGGAACTGAAGCAGATCTGATCAAAGCGTACGCGTGGTTAAAACTGAGTGCTGAAAATAGCCCTATTGCAAATGAGGCTCTGGAAGATGTGCGACAACGTATCGAGCAGAACGACCAAAAACTGGCGGAGGCAATGCTAACCCGCCTTCGGCTTAAATCCAATCGGGAGTCCGGGTTTTCATCGACGAAAAAAACTTCTGTGTTGGCGAAATAGAAGTCCCGGTATTCAGGAACTTAACCGAAGAGCCTCTTAAAATTAAGCACCGCAAGGGTCGAATAGAAAGAGTAGTCACAGGGGATATACTCGCAATTTCGATAAACTGACTGGCCACGTGAAAGATCCAAATAAAACCGGAAAAGTTTTGGTAGATTGGGACTTAATTGAGTTCGTCGTTCTCGATATGGACGGGACTTTGTTAGATCTACACTTTGACGATCAAGTTTGGAACGTATTGCTACCGACACGATATAGTGAAAAACACGCGCTAGACGAACTCACTGCGACTCGGCTTATAGACACACACCTAAATGAACAGCGGGGTACCTTGAATTGGTACTGTTTAGATTACTGGACCCAAACTTTAGGAATCGACATAAGTGAACTTGAACTTGAATTGAGTTCTCTAATTAACATGAGGCCGGGAACTCAATGTTTTTTGCAGCACTTAGCTCACACCGGGGTAAAAATTATCCTGGCCACAAACGCGCATCCTAGAAGTCTAGAACTAAAACTAAGATGCACACCTATAGGAGATTACTTCGAACAGATTGTCAGCGCCCATGATATTGGTGCGCCAAAAGAAAGTGCCGCTTTTTGGGTCGATTTTCAAGGACGCTGCGGTATCGAATTGGAAAAGACGCTGCTAGTCGATGACAACCACAGCGTATTGCGTACAGCACAGCGGTGCGGCATACGGCAGGTCTGCGGGATAGCTCGGCCAAACAGCCAAAGCCGTCGGATCACCTCCACGGAATTCATATGCTTGGAAAACTTCGATGATTTGATAACCCCTAACCAATAACGGCCATACATCCACGGACCCAAAATTAATGAGGTACTGTGGAAATTACGAGGTTATAGACTCGGCGTCGGTTATCCTCGGCGCGTTTTTCAAATCGGGTGATGGACCGAAAATGAGGGCGCGGCGCATAGCAACGCTGGCCAGCAAGATTGACCCATTTCGGAGATCGCTCGACTATGTCGAGCACGAATTCTGCGTAACTCATATCATCCGTGGCGAAGTAAAGACTTCCCGAGTGCTTTAGTCTAGTTGCCAACAAATCGAGGAATGGCGCCTGCACCAACCGTCTTTTATGGTGCCGTTTCTTGGGCCAAGGGTCGGGAAAAAAAACGCAAACGGCATCTAATGAATTGGGCTTTATGATGGATAGCAACTCAATGACATCTAACTCGACCAATCGTACGTTGGTCAGACCGCTAGCCTTCAACTTAAGCAGGGTATGGCCCAACCCTGGTCTATGAACTTCACATCCTAGATAGTTGGCGTCGTGCCCGATTTTGGCCATCTCGAGGAGATTCTCACCGTCCCCACTGCCAATCTCGAGGTAAACCGGCGCATTTCGCTTAAATATCTGGTTCAAACTTAGGCTCGAACGGTCGATCGTGACGCCATAAATCGGCCAGAGTTCCTCCAAGGCGGCTAACTGCCCACTAGTAATGCGACCCTCTCTGATCACGAAACTTCGGATCTTTCTCCGGCGGTCGCTTTGCCGCACCGGAGCGGAAACGTTTCGTCGCAATCTACTCAGGATGGACTAACGTCGTCGATAGGAGATGAGGCCGATGCAAAAGCACGGCGAGGCATGCGGCCCGCCAGATACGCTTCACGTCCTGCCTCCACAGCCTTGCGCATCGCGGAGGCCATTAGCACAGGATGTTTAGCTTCCGCGATCGCTGTATTCATCAACACCCCATCACATCCGAGTTCCATTGCTACACTCGCTTCCGATGCTGTGCCCACACCGGCGTCGACCACAATAGGCACAGCAGCGTTCTCGACTATAGTGCGAATGGTATAGCGGTTCTGAATCCCAAGCCCGGATCCAATGGGCGCAGCCAGTGGCATAACAGCAACGCACCCAATTGACTCGAGTTCCTTGGCAACGACAGGATCGTCAGTGGTATAAACCATCACTGCAAAACCATCTTCGCAGAGGATCTTGGCCGCGCGGAGCGTTTCTACAACGTCAGGATAGAGGGTCTTGTTGTCCCCCAGAACTTCCAACTTCACAAGGTCGTGTCCACCTAAGAGTTCACGTGCGAGCCGACATGTCCGAACCGCCGATGCGGCATCGTAACACCCCGCCGTATTGGGAAGAATGGTATATCGTTCCGGCGAAATTATATCGAGCAGATTCGGCTCCCCAGTCCTCTGGCCCAGGTTGGTTCGTCGGACTGCTACGGTAACAATGTCGGCACCACTCGCCTCTATGGCCTTAGCTGTTTCTTCCAAATTTTTATACTTGCCAGTTCCGACCAGAAGGCGCGACTGGAACCTTCTGTCAGCAATATGCAACTGATCAAAACCCTCAGCGAAAACGGATTGAGTGGTTTTCATAACCTTTGCTATATCCTGTAGGCTTTAGCTCTAAAGTAACCGAGTCCCACTCGGCGGCGCCACATTGGCGACTCCAAGAATTATACCTGAGCTTATTCAACCGCCACCGATAGCAGACACGATTTCCACAGTATCTCCATCCCCAATGAGGTGATCTCCGTGTTCGCTCCGGGGAATTATCTCACCACCTATTTCTACCGCGTAACGTCCCTCAACTGACATATAGGCTACGAGATCATCGATGGAGAAACCAATAGGAACCTCGATGGGTGTACCATTGACTATAACGAATTTGCTCGAATGGGTCATTAACCAGTTCAAAATTCTAGTAGGCGTATTCGCCTCTCAAGCAGCTACGTATCGTCTGCCATGTCGAATATTATATTGAAAACAAACTCGCAGCCACGCGGAATATATCAATACGCTGACAGCAGACGACTGATAGACCACTGCCTTGTTGCTGGGACCCTCTGATCATCGGGCTCGTTGACTGCCAACTCCAAAGCAATAGAATCGGGTCTCGTTTCGGATTAATCACTTGGCGCGCGGGTGTAGTTCAATGGTAGAACATCAGCTTCCCAAGCTGAGAACGTGGGTTCGATCCCCATCACCCGCTCCACCACTTGGTCTGTCAATATGTTAACGATCGTCCGTGACAACAATTTGGAAAGCGAAGCTAGAGCGCTCTACAGCGACGATCTCCCGTATCACAATTTTTCGCACATACAAAAAACACTAAAATCAGCAGATATCATCCTCGAGCGCTGTCAACGCGAAGGAATTCAAATTAACGTGCAGATTGTCTATCCCGCTTTATTGTTCCACGATGCTGGCTACCATGAGGATCATCTCGCTCATGGATATAAAAATAAGGAGTCATATTCTGTCGGGCTGGCCAATCCAATTCTTGAGGAACATGGCTTTTCCTCTAGATCGATCGAAAAAATTGGCGCCGCAATAATGGCGACGGAACGTAATGCCCAAATTTTATGTGCGGAGCACAAAGCTGTCAGAGCAGCGGACCTTTCCAGCATGGCGGCAGATTACGATGAATTCCTACGAAGTTCACTCAAACTAAAGAGTGAATATGAAATGCTTAACCAAAAACGAATAAGCTGGTCATCTTGGCAAGATGTCTCTCACGATGTCATAGATTTCCATTTGTCCAGAGAAATCAAACTCACCAGTTATTTCTATGACGAGAACGGGGAATCGGCTTTTCATAGTGCGGTCAGGGGCAATCTTGCTCGGTTAATGAACGAGCCTGTAGAACCCGAGTTACCTGAACCCTGAACCCTATGTTGAAGTCTTCGCCCCAATCTTCAGTAGCATAAAATCCATATTGTTCTCTATGAGTTTTATCCGCATAGCGCCTATATCCGCTCGATTAGAAAATGGTCCAACATGTACCCGGTACCAAACGTCTTGTCCGTTGATGACTACACGGTTAATGTTTGCGGCCACGCCGAGAAACGCCAAACGCGCTTTTACGCTATCTGCCTCATCGAATAGCTTAAATGAACCTACTTGTAGAACGTATGATCCAGATTCCAACGCGAGGTCGTCATCCTTATCGTCACTGGATAATTTCCATTGCGGAATAGTGACTTCAATTTCGGGAAGAATCTTATAAAAGTCAAACTTCGGGCTAGGCAGCGCTGGTGATTCTACTGGGGCGGCTTCGGGCAAATCGGGAATCGGTTTGCTTTTTAACTCACCACCGATACCACTAATCAAGGCTGTCGGTCGAGGCAATAAGTCCGGCCACAAATAGACGGGCAAGGCCATAAGTAGCCCCAAACCCAAGCCAGTTGTAAACGAAACCCAGTTCCCAGAGCGCCGAACTGGTTTTTCGTGTGATTTGGTTCGGTTTTTGTAATCTGTAGGGCCCAAAGGAAGAAGCCTTCTTGCTACATCTTGCTCGGCGCGCTTATACCAAGAAGACCGAGACCATTAGCTATAACTTGTTTCACCGCGGTGATAAGCATGAGCCTCGCGCTACGTATCGACTCGTCGTCTACTAACACTTTATGAACGTTATAATAGCTATGAAAAGCTGCGGCCAGATCGCGTAAAAAACTAGTTATTTGATGCGGTGCGCGAGCCAAACATGCTCCTGCCACAACGTCCGGATAGCGCGACAACAGAATAGCCAGATTTCTTTCCGAGGTCTCGATTAGACTGTCTTCGGGACTTTCTGGATCAGTGGTAGAGCCGTACTCTCGTTCAACCGATTGCGTCAAGACACTACAAATTCTTGCATGTGCATACTGCACATAGTAGACCGGGTTATCGTTCGTTTGGGCAGTAGCCAGATCTAAATCGAATTCCAAGTGTTGGTCCGAACGACGCATTATGTAAAAAAAACGCGCCGCGTCGACGCCTATTTCTTCGATGAGCTCTCGTAAGGTTACAAAGTCACCAGACCGGGTCGACATCGCCACCTTCTCACTGCCGCGGAATAAACTTGCGAATTGAACGAGTAAGACTTCCAACCTTTGTGGGTCGATACCTGAAGCATCAATCGCTGCCTTCAGCCGTGCTACATACCCGTGATGATCTGCCCCCCAAAGGTTTATCGCATTTTTGTAGTCCCTAGCGAACTTGTTTTGGTGGTAGGCACTATCAGCTGCAAAGTACGTATTAGCACCGTTATCCCTAACCACCACGCGATCCTTCTCGTCGCCAAAGGCCGACGAGCGAAACCACCGCGCTCCACCCTGTTCAAAAATATGTCCGCGTTCGTCTAACTCCCTTATCGCTTTTTCCACCAAGCCTTGTTCCGAAAGCTCATTTTCCGAAAACCATTCGTCGAAACAGACCCCAAAATAAGTAAGATCTGTTTTGATTTCCTCGAGGATAGTTTCTTTAGCACTATCGCGGATACAAGCATACCTGTCCGCGCCCAAAACCGCTTTAGCCGACGCGATCATCTCGTCTAAGACTCGTTCCGAATCGATTGAATTATCTTCGGAGGGTATCTGGGGGATATCCGCCAACAT
>Ga0310345_10001672_pt1 | contig 24024 bp, 26 predicted proteins | sample HC15DNA20500_MG_FD_204667 | JGI IMG/M metagenome (GOLD analysis project Ga0310345, IMG submission 204667) | Marine microbial communities from station ALOHA, North Pacific Subtropical Gyre - HC15-DNA-20-500_MG | ecosystem: Environmental > Aquatic > Marine > Oceanic | place: Pacific Ocean: North... | reverse complement strand
TGTCGTAGACCGGCAGCATGTCGCGGGCGAGCTTGGAGCCGCCGTAGTTCTCCGCCTCGCGGCGGTCCTTGTCGGCCCGCTTGCGGGAATTCTCGGCATCCGCCAGCGCCCGCATGAAGCGGTCCTTCAGCTCGTCCCGTTCGGCGCGCAGCGCCGCCAGCTCGTCCTGCTCGACGGCGGCCTCGTCCGGCTCCGTCTCTCCGCCATAGATCTCTTCCTCGGCGGCTTCGATATCGTCGAGGAAATCGTTCTCTTTCGGCTCAGCCATTCTTCACCTCTCGCTCCGGTCGGAGATCACGCGCCCGACCAGCTGCGCTGTATAGTCCACGATCGGCACGATCCGCCCGTAGTTCAGGCGCGTGGGCCCGATGACCCCGACCGCTCCGATTATTTTTCGATCCGCGTTCATATATGGAGAAACCACCAGAGAGGAACCCGAAAGTGAGAAAAGTTTGTTCTCCGAGCCGATGAAAATCCTCACACCTTCTCCCTCTTCCGTGAGCTCGAGGAATTCGGCGATATCGCGCTTCCGCTCCAGATCGTCGAACAGTTCGCGGATGCGGTCGAGGTCCTCCTGCGGCGTCTCTCCGCCCAGCAGATTCGCCCGGCCGCGCACGATCAGACGTTCGTGCTGGTCGCCTTCGTGCGCCCAGACGGCAAGCCCGTCCTGCACCAGCGCCTGGGCCAGCGTGTCGATCTCCTGCCGCCGCGTGACGATCTCCTTCTGGATCACCCCGCGCAGATCGCCCAGCGTCTTGCCCTCGACCAGCGCGTTCAGAAAATTCGCCGCTTCGCGCATCGAAGACGGCGTCTGCCCGGCAGGCGGATGGAAAATCCGGTTCTCGACGTGACCGTCGGCGAAGACCAGCACGACAAGCGCCCGGTCGTGGCCCAAGCCGACGAATTCGATATGCTTGATCGGCGCCTCGCGCTTCGGCGCCAGCACGAGCGAGGCGCCCCGCGTTGCCCCCGACAGCGCCGCGCCGATCCGGTCCAGCATCCCCGACACGTCGCCCGCGTTGTCGCTGACCGTGGCGTCGATCATCTCGCGATCATTGGCCTCCAGATCGCGCACTTCGAGCAACCCGTCGACGAACATGCGCAGCCCCTGCTGCGTCGGCACCCGCCCGGCGGAGACATGCGGCGAATTCAGCAGACCAAGGAATTCGAGGTCCTGCATCACGTTGCGCACCGTCGCTGCGCTGACCTTTTCGCTCATCAACCGGGTCAGCGTGCGCGAGCCGACGGGTTCGCCGGATTCAAGGTAGCCTTCCACCACCCGGCGGAACACCTCGCGCGAGCGGTCGTTCAGATCATCGAGGATCGAGCTCTGTTGAGTCATCTTCGGTCCGGACCCTTGCCCTCTCATGGCGGTCCATTAAAGAGCCCCCCGGCGAAAGGTCAATCGGGCTTGCCTTCACTTCTGCGGAGTGTCATCCCGATTGCATATCAGGAGGAGCCGACATGCGACCGTCAGGACGTGATCTAAGCGAAATGCGCAAGGTTTCAATCGAAACCGGCATCACCAAACACGCCGAAGGGTCCTGCATGATCCGGATCGGCGACACCCATGTGCTTTGCACCGCGACGATCGAGGAACGCGTGCCGCCGTTCATCAAGGGCTCCGGCCAGGGCTGGGTGACGGCGGAATACGGGATGCTGCCGCGCTCCACCACCTCGCGCATGCGGCGCGAGGCCTCCGCCGGCAAGCAGGGCGGAAGAACCGTAGAAATTCAAAGGCTTATTGGCCGGGCCCTGCGCGCGGGCGTGGATCGCAACGCGCTTGGCGAACGCCAGATCACCGTCGATTGCGACGTGATCCAGGCCGATGGCGGCACGCGCTGCGCCTCGATCACCGGGGGCTGGGTCGCGCTGCGGCTGGCGGTCAACAAGCTGATGAAGACGGGCGATGTCATCACCGATCCGCTGGTCGATCCGGTCGCCGCCGTGTCCTGTGGGATCTACGCGGGGCAGCCGGTGCTCGACCTCGACTACCCGGAAGACAGCGAAGCGGGCGTCGACGGCAATTTCATCATGACCGGCTCAGGCCGCCTGATCGAAGTCCAGATGTCGGCCGAGGGCGCGACGTATTCCCGCGACCAGATGAACCAGCTTCTGGACCTGGCCGAGAAAGGCGTGGGCGAACTGGTCGCCGCGCAGAAAGAGGCGACGGGTGCGTAAGTTCGATGGACGGCAGCTGGTCCTCGCCAGCCACAACGCGGGCAAACTGCGCGAGATCGCTGCGCTGCTGGCCCCGTTCGGGATCGAGGTGACGTCTGCCGCCGACCACGGGCTGGACGAGCCGGAGGAAACAGAAACCACCTTCGCCGGAAACGCCCGGATCAAGGCGCATGTCGCGGCCAAGGGCACCGGGCTCCCCGCCCTGTCGGACGATAGCGGAATCGCGGTCGAGGCGCTGGATGGCGCGCCGGGCGTGCACACCGCCGACTGGGCCGAAACCCCGCAGGGCCGGGATTTTGTCATGGCGATGGAAAAGCTGTGGACCAAACTGGAAGAGATCGACGCCCCGGCCCCCCGCCGCGCCGCCTTCTGTTGCACGCTCTGCCTCGCCTGGCCGGACGGGCATGACGAGATCTTCGAAGGCCGGGTCGAAGGTCAGGTCGTCTGGCCGATTCGCGGGGCCGAGGGGTTCGGCTTCGACCCCGTGTTCCTGCCCGACGGAGAGACGGAAACGTTCGGCGAGATGGACCCGGAAAAGAAGCACGGGATGAGCCACCGCGCCCATGCCTTCCGCAAGCTGGTCGATGGCTGCTTCGCCTGACATCTCCGAGGACTGGCGCGCCGGCGGGTTCGGCATCTACCTGCACTGGCCCTTCTGTCAGGCGAAATGCCCCTATTGCGACTTCAACTCCCATGTCGTGCGTCACGTGGATCACGCCCGCTGGGAGCGCGCCTTCCTCGCCGAAATCGACCGTCATGCGGAGATGACGCCGGACCGCGTGGTGAAATCCGTTTTCTTCGGCGGCGGGACACCGTCGCTGATGCCCGCCTCCCTCGTCGAGGCGATCATCGACCGCCTGCGCGCACGCTGGCCTTTTGGCAATGACGTGGAAATCACGCTGGAAGCAAACCCCTCCTCTTCCGAGGCGCAGAAGTTCCGGGACTTCGCTCACGCCGGGGTCAACCGCCTGTCTCTCGGGGTTCAGGCGCTGAACGATCGCGATCTGAAGCGGCTGGGACGGCTGCACGATCTGGACGAAGCACTGACCGCCTTCGACATGGCGCGTGACAGTTTCGGACGGGTGAGTTTCGATCTGATCTACGCCCGGCAGGACCAGTCGCTCGAGGACTGGCGGGCGGAGCTGTCGCGCGCGCTGTCCCTGGCCGTCGATCACATCTCGCTCTACCAACTGACGATCGAGGACGGCACCGCTTTCGGCGACCGCTTCCGCCACGGCGGGTTGCGCGGGCTGCCGTCCGACGACCTATCTGCCGAGCTTTATGCACTGACGCAGGAGATGGCCACGGATGCCGGCTTTTCCGCCTATGAAGTCTCGAATCTGGCTCGTCCCGGGTCGGAGTCGCGCCACAATCTCGTCTACTGGCGCTACGGCGATTACTTGGGCATCGGGCCCGGCGCGCATGGGCGCGTGACACTGGGCGACACCCGTATCGCCACCGAAGCGCCGCGCATGCCGGGCGCCTGGCTTGATGCGGTCGAGAGCGGCAAGGCCGGCACCGCGGAGCGGCTGACGCGGGAAGACATGGCCGAAGAATTCCTTCTTTTCGGACTGCGGCTGAGCGAGGGGATCGACCTACATCGTTTCTCAGCACTTGCGGGGCATGAGTTGAACCCGAAGCGGATCGGAATGATGGAGGACATCGGTATGATAGAGCGGCGGGATGACCGGATTCATGCCACGGACGAGGGGCGGATGGTTCTGAACTCCGTCCTGGCCGAGCTGATGCGGGACGATTGATGCGCTGGCTTTGGGCTGCGGCAGGTTGCTTTTGTGTCGCCCTTGCCGTGATCGGGATCGTACTGCCGCTGCTGCCGACGGTGCCTTTCCTGCTTCTGGCGGCGTTCTGCTTTGCCAGAAGCTCGGAGAAACTTCACAACTGGTTGATAACGCACGACAAACTTGGCCCGCCGATCGCCGAGTGGAACAAGAACGGCGCGATTTCACTCACCGCGAAGCGCTACGCCACGCTGTCGATCGCGCTGGTCTATTCGATCTCGTTGATCGCGGGCCTGCGCCCCACCCTGTTGATGATCCAGGGCGGGGTGCTGTCGCTGGTCCTGCTGTTCATCTGGACCCGGCCTAGCGGCCCCCGTTGAGCAGACGGCAGATCGCGTCCAGCCCGTCGAAATCCTCGTAGCGGATCGTGACCTGCCCGGCCTCGCCCCCCGGCTTGTGATCGACCTGGACCTTCATCCCGATCGCCGCCGACAGATCAGCTTCGAGCGCCTTGGTATCCGCGTCCTTTTCGACAGCCGCCCGAGGCGCCGGCCGCGGCGCGACAGGTTCGCCCGAAGCCTTCGCCAGCTTCTCGGTCTGCCGCACGGAGAGCCCGTCCTGCACCACCTTCCGCGCGAGGGCGGCGGGATCCTCGGCCGTGATGATCGCCCGTGCGTGGCCCATGCTGAGCTTGCCATCCTGCAGCAACTCGCGCACCTCGGGCGGGAGGTTCAGCAGTCGCAGGAGGTTGGCGATGTGGGACCGGCTCTTGCCAAGCGCATCGGACAGCTTCTCCTGCGTGTGGCCGAACTTCTCCATCAACTGCCGGTAGCCTGCGGCCTCTTCGATGGGGTTCAGATCGGCCCGCTGAATGTTCTCGATAATAGCGATTTCGAGCACTTCGGTGTCATCGAAATCCCGCAGGATCACCGGCACCTCGTGCAACTGCGCCGCCTGAGCCGCCCGCCACCGGCGTTCACCGGCGACAATCTCGTACTCCGCATCGCCGCTGGCCTTTCGCCGCACTATCAGCGGCTGGATGATCCCCTTTTCGCGAATCGAGGCGGTCAATTCCTCCAGCTGGTCCTGCGTGAACCGCCGCCGGGGCTGATCCGGGTTCGGCGCGATCGTTTCGATCGGCAGCGTCATGTCATGCTGGCGTGGGGCCGCCGGAGCCTCTGACCCGGTCTCCGTCTGCACATCCGCCATCAGGGCCGACAGGCCCCGGCCAAGGCCGCGCGGTTTCTTCTTGTCGTTCATCACGGGCCCCTCCTCAGGCATTCGTTTTCTCGTGGCGTTCCAGAATTTCCTTCGCCAGCTCCCGATACGCCACCGCGCCACGCGAAGCGCTGTCGTATTCCAGCACCGGCATAGCAAAGGAAGGCGCTTCGCTGACACGGACGTTTCGCGGGATGACCGTCCGGAACACCATGTCCCCGAGGTTATCGCGCGCGTCGGATTCGACCTGGTGCGACAGGTTGTTCCGGCTGTCATGCATGGTCAGCAGCACACCCTCCACCCGAAGCTCGGGGTTGGCCGTCTGCCGCACCTCGCGCACGGTCGATATCAATTGCGAGAGCCCTTCGAGCGCGAAAAACTCGCTCTGCAGCGGGACGAGCACAGAGTTCGCGGCCACCATAGCGTTAACCGTCAGAAGGTTCAGCGACGGAGGGCAATCGATGAGAATGTAATCATAGTCCAACGATTCCAGGGCGGGTTGCCGCAAGGCGTCATGCAGCAGGAAGCTGCGCTTCTCGTTCGACATCAACTCCAGATCGGCGGAGCTGAGGTCCACTGTCGCCGGAATGATGTGAAACTGGTCGATCTCTGTAGTCAGGATGATTTCCGGCAGAGCGACATCGCCTAGAAGCAGATCGTAGGTGGTATAGGTGCGATCCTCCACCTCGATCCCCAACCCGGTGGAAGCATTGCCTTGCGGATCGATATCTACCAGAAGCACCCGCCGTCCCAATTCAACCAGAGCCGCGCCGAGGTTGATCGTCGTCGTGGTCTTGCCGACGCCGCCTTTCTGGTTGGCAACAGCGATGATCCTCGGCTGTCTGGCGCGAAAAACGTCAGGCACGGGTGCATTCTCCGATTTTTAGGATGACGGAACCTGGGTTCGTTTTACTCGGCTGTGTCTCGTAGGTGAAGCGCCAGTTTTTCTCGGCCGTCTCAACTTCTTGCTGCCAGCTCGCCCCTTTCAGGAATAGTGCTTCGCCATCTGGACGTAGGTGGCGTTCCACAAATCCCAAAAGCTGATCAAGGGGTGCAAGTGCGCGTGCGGTGACGACTTCAGCCGACTGTGGCGGAGCTAACTCGATCCGGTTCGTCAGGACGGTCGCGGGCGCTTCCGTTTCGCGTATCACAGTGCGAAGGAATGCACACTTTCTGTGATCCGATTCGATCAGCGTCATGCGGAGACCCGGTCCAGTATGCGCAATTGCCACGACAAGTCCGGGAAAACCTCCACCACTACCAAGGTCGCACCACGTCTGAGCATCGCTCGCTTGGCTCAATTGCAAAGAATCCTCGATATGCCGGGACCACGCCTGCTCAATCGTGGATGGAGCGACCAGATTTATGCGCGGATTCCACTTGGCGAGCAGATCGAAATAAATTTGCAAACGCTCCAATGTTTCACGTGGAACATCCTGTGCCACACTTTCGCCGCTCATGCGGACATCCGCCGCTGATCCCGCCGGAGCCGCGCAAGAAGCAGGGTAAGCGCCGCCGGCGTCACGCCTTCGATCTTTGCAGCCTGAGCGATATTCGCCGGGCGCGCTTTTCCCAACTTCATCCGAAGCTCGTTCGAGAGCCCGTCAACCGCCGCGTAGTCAAAGTCGGACGGAAACGCGAGGGCCTCATCACGTTTCACCGCGAGCACATCCTGCTTCTGCCGCTCGATATAGTTCGCATAGGTGGCGTCGCGCTTGAGCTGTTCCGCAATTGCCGGTTCAATGGTCGCGACATTCGGTTGAAGCTCATAGAATGCGGAGACCTCGACTTCCGGTAAAGCTAGGACCTGATAGAGGCTGCGCCGTGCTCCGTCCTGCCCCAGCTTCACGCCCACCTCGTTCCATTCGCGCGGCGTGTAGCTGTTTGCCTCGAGTAACCCTCGGGCCCTGGACAAAGCGTCCATCTTCTCTGCAAACCGTTGGGCGCGCGCGCTACCGACGCAACCAGCCTCGATCCCCTTCGCCGTGAGCCGCTGGTCGGCGTTGTCCGCTCGCAAGGACAGGCGGAATTCGGCGCGGGAGGTGAACATCCGGTACGGTTCCGTGACGCCACGGGTCGTTAGGTCATCGATCATCACGCCGATATAGGAATCCGTGCGGCTGAAAATCACCGCCTCCCGTCCCAGAGCAGAACAAGCCGCATTCAAGCCGGCGACCAAGCCCTGTGCCGCAGCTTCTTCGTAGCCGGTGGTTCCGTTGATCTGTCCGGCGAGAAAGAGTCCCGGCACACCCTTCACCTCAAGCTTGAGGTCCAGCGCCCGCGGATCGACGTAGTCGTATTCAATCGCGTATCCAGGCTGCAGGATCTTCACCGCCTCGAGCCCACGGATCGAGCGGACATAATCCTCCTGCACCTCCTGCGGAAGAGAGGTCGAAATACCGTTGGGATACACCGTCGGATCATCCAACCCTTCCGGCTCGAGAAAGACTTGATGCGACGGTTTATCCGCAAAGCGGACGACCTTGTCTTCAATCGAGGGGCAGTAGCGCGGGCCGACCCCGTCGATATGACCCCCATACATGGCTGAGCGCGTCAGGTTGGTGCGGATGATCTCGTGCGTTTCCTCGTTCGTATGTGTGATGCCACATTCGACCTGTTTGGCACTCGGGGAAGTGGAGAGGAAGGAGAACATCACCGGATCGGCGTCACCCGGCTGACGTTCCAGGACCGACCAGTCGATGGTTCGTCCATCCAGCCGTGGCGGCGTACCCGTTTTCAATCGTCCGAGGGGAAGGCCGAAGCCGTCGATCCGTTCGGCCAACCGGATGGCTGAGTTATCACCCATGCGCCCGCCAGGGCGCGAGACATCACCGATGTGGATCACGCCACGCAGGAATGTCCCGGTGGTCAGCACGATGGACCTTGCCTGCAGTTCCGTGCCATCTGCCAGACGGATCCCCCTAACTGCGTCTGCATGAATCAGGAAGTCGGTCACCTCGCCTTCGATCAGAGAGATGTTCGGATGCGCCTGCATCTCTGCAAGCATTTCCGCTCGGTAGATCGCCCGGTCCGCCTGCGCCCGCGGCCCCTGTACAGCCGGACCCTTCCGGCGATTCAGCAGCCGGAACTGGATGCCGGCCTTGTCCGCCACACGCCCCATCACTCCGTCAAGCGCATCGATTTCCCGGACGAGATGCCCCTTGCCGAGTCCGCCGATCGCGGGGTTACAGGACATCACGCCGATTCCGGAAAGCTTCAAGGTGACAAGACCGGTCCGCGCGCCCATACGCGCTGCCGCATGTGCCGCATCACATCCAGCGTGGCCTCCGCCAATCACGATGACGTCGAAATGTTCCACGTGAAACAATCCTCACTTACCGATACAGAAGGACGAGAAGATCTCATCCAGGAGATTCTCCACGTCAACGCGTCCTACCAGAGAATCCAGTGCTCGAACAGCACTACGGATTTCGTGGGCGATGAAGTCCGCTTCACCTGTCGCCCCCAACGAAATAGCAGCGGCCAAGTGTTCGCCCGCAACCTGCATCGCCAACCGGTGGCGATCCCGCGTCGCAGTTCCGATCAGCGAAGCGCGGCCAGACAGTTCAGCGCGGATACGCTCCACGAGGTTTGAAACTCCCTCCCCCGTAAGGCCGGACACACCTTCACCGCCCCGCAGATCGGCCTTCGCCTGCACGATGATATCGCCGTCCCGCAACGCGACCTCGGGAACATCCTCACCATCCGCCAGAAGAACGCGCATGTCGGCCCGCTCCGACCGATCCCGGGCGCGCTGAATGCCGAGGTTTTCGATCACGTCTTCCGTCTCGCGCAGCCCCGCCGTGTCCAGCACAGTCACCGGCAAACCGCCCAGGTCCATCCGCACCTCGATCACATCGCGCGTCGTCCCCGCGATGTCCGATGTGATCGCGGCATCCCGCCCGGCAAGAGCGTTCAGCAAGGTCGACTTTCCGATATTCGGCGCACCCAGGATTGCGATCTCGAAGCCCTGCCGCACGCGTTCTGCAACGACGGCTCCCTGCTGCTCCCGCTCCAGTCCATCCAGAACCCGTTGCAACAATTCCGTCACCTCGGGCATTACGTCGACCGGAACATCTTCGTCCGCGAAGTCAATCGTCGCCTCGACCAGCGCCGCCGCACGGATCAGGTCCACCCGCCATGCCTCCGCCTGGGCACCCAGCCGGCCGGAGAGCACCTGCATAGCCTGACGCCGCTGCGCTTCGGTCTCGGAGTCGATGAGGTCGGCAAGCCCCTCCACCTGGGCCAGATCCAGCCGCCCGTTCTCCAGCGCTCGCCGGGTGAATTCTCCCGCTTCGGCCTGCCGTAGCCCCGGCAAGTCTCCCAGTTCACGCAGCACGGCCGAGACGACTGCCGTACTCCCATGCAACTGAAGTTCGACGACATCCTCGCCGGTAAAACTCGCCCCGGCGCTGAAGCGCAATACAAGGGCTTCGTCGATCATCTCGCCATCCGCGCCACGGATCACACGCAGTGCGGTGTGGCGCGGTTTAGGCAGGGAACCGGCGAGGGAAGTGGCGGCAGGACAGGCCTGTGGCCCGGAAATCCGGACCACCGCAACGCCTGCCGAGCCCGGCGCCGAGGCCAGTGCAAAGATGGTGTCCATGCTATGCTCCGCGTCAGGCGGTCGCCCCGCCCGCGCCTCAGGTGTTCATGGAATCGAAGAACTCGGAGTTCGTCTTGGTCTGCTTGAGCTTCGAGATCAGGAACTCTATCGCATCCGTGGTGCCCATCGGGTTCAGGATACGGCGCAGCACGAAGGTCTTCTGAAGATCGGCCTTGTCGACCAGCAGGTCCTCTTTCCGTGTGCCGGATTTGAGGATGTCCATCGCGGGGAAGACGCGCTTGTCCGCGACCTTGCGGTCCAGCACGATCTCGGAGTTGCCGGTGCCCTTGAACTCTTCGAAGATCACCTCGTCCATCCGGCTGCCGGTGTCGATCAGCGCGGTCGCGATGATGGTGAGCGAGCCGCCCTCCTCGATGTTCCGCGCGGCGCCGAAGAACCGTTTCGGCCGCTGCAGTGCGTTCGCATCCACACCACCGGTCAGAACCTTGCCGGACGACGGCACCACAGTGTTGAACGCCCTACCAAGTCTTGTGATAGAATCCAGAAGGATAACAACATCTCGCTTGTGTTCGACCAGCCGCTTCGCCTTTTCGATCACCATTTCGGACACGGCCACGTGGCGCGTCGCCGGTTCGTCGAAGGTTGACGAAACAACCTCGCCCTTCACCGAGCGTTGCATGTCCGTCACCTCTTCCGGCCGCTCGTCGATCAGCAGCACGATCAGGTAGCACTCCGGATGGTTCTTCTCGATCGAGTTGGCGATGTTCTGCAGCAGCACGGTCTTGCCGGTCCGCGGCGGCGCCACGATCAGCGAACGCTGTCCCTTCCCGATCGGCGCGACGAGGTCGATGATCCGGGCCGAGCGGTCCTTGATCGTCGGGTCCTCGATCTCCATCTTCAGCCGCTCGTCGGGATAGAGCGGGGTGAGGTTGTCGAAGGCGATCTTGTGGCGCGCCCGTTCCGGGTCCTCGAAGTTGATCTGCGTGACGGTGGTCAGGGCGAAGTAGCGCTCGTTGTCATTCGGCGCCTTCATCAGACCTTCGATCGTGTCGCCGGTGCGCAGCGAATACTGGCGGATCATGTCAGGAGAGACGTAGATGTCGTCCGGCCCCGGCAGGTAGTTCGCCTCGGTCGAGCGGAGGAAGCCGAAGCCGTCCTGCAGCACCTCGAGCACGCCGTCGCCGCCGATCTCCCAGCCCTCGTCCGCCATTTCGCGGAGGATCTGGAACATCATGTCGCCCTTGCGCATGGTCGATGCGTTCTCGATCTCAAGCTCCTCGGCCATGGCGAGAAGGTCCTTGGGGCTTTTCGCCTTCAGGTCGGACAGGTTCAGTCGTTCAGTTTCCATGGGCGATATCCGTGATGGCGCCGCCGGGGCGTCCGATCTTGTCTTTGAGAGGATGATGCTTCGCCCGGACGGGCAGCTTGCCGGCGGATATAGGCGGCGGCGCGGCGCGAGTCAATCGCGGGGCTCAGAAGCGGACGACGACCGAGATCACGATGACGATCAGAAGCAGCGTCGGCAATTCGTTCATCATCCGGTAGCGGCGGCCGGTGAGCCTGTTCTCGCCGCGGGCGAAGTCCTTGCGCCGCAGCCCCAGCCAGTGGTGGAACCACGTCATCGCCAGCACCGCCGCGGCCTTGGTCCAGGGCCAGACCTGCGACCAGTCGACAAGGCCCGGGGTAAAGACCAGCATCAGCCCAAAAATCCAGGTCCCGATCATCGCGGGGTTCATGATCGCCCGCAGCAGCTTGCGCTCCATCTCCTGGTAGATCGCGTCCAGCTCCGTCCCGGCTTCGGTTTTCTCGGCGTGGTAGACGAACAGCCGGGGCAGGTAGAAGATCCCCGCCATCCAGGCGATCACGGCGATGATGTGCAGCGCCTTGGTCCAGGGGTAGAGCGCATAAAGAAAATCTGTCATGGCGGGCTCCGGATCGTCGGGCCTGCTCTAAATAATATAAGTATTAATAGAAAGATGATGATTAAGTAGGGGCTGCGGTTTCTGTGGATCCTTGTGTCATCCGCAGGGTTATCCCGCCCGCGCCACGCTGGGGACAAGTTGGTGGGCGAATGCAGTGTCGCGTGTCAATGATGCTGATTAACCATTCTTTATCAGCGAGTTAAATAAAGGTTTCCTCCAGTCCCCGCCGGGGATGGAACGCGGGACGGAACACGGGATCGGCAAGTAATTGTGGATCGGAGCCTTATCCATACCCGCAGACGGATGCTTTCCGCGGACCGCCCCGAACCACCCCCTTTGCCCCCACGGCTTGCATTGAGTCCCGGTTTTCCCCAGAACCACCCAAGCCGCCAGACACGCCTTATCCACGGGATCGCCCACATGCCGCAGGAGATCATCCTCGCCTCCGGATCGCCAGCACGGGCCGCGATGCTGCGCGACGCCGGCGTGCCGTTCCGCGTGGCGAAGGCGGCGGTGGACGAAGACGCCCTGCGCGAAGCCCTGCTGGCCGAGGGGACGACGCCGCGCGACCTCTCCGATGCGCTGGCCGAGATGAAGGCGCTGCGCGTGTCGGCGCGGGAGCCCGGCGCGCTTGTGGTCGGGTCGGACCAGATCCTCTCCCTTGGCGGCGAGGTCTTCACCAAGCAGCCAGACCGGGATGCGGCACGCGCTGCTTTGATGCGGCTGAGGGGGCAGCGGCATTCGCTCTTTTCCGCCGCCGTCATCTGCGAGGACGGCAAGCCGATCTGGCGCCATGTCTCCGAGGTCAAGCTGATGATGCGCATGTTTTCGGAAGAGTACCTCGACTCCTATCTCGACCGGAACTGGCCCGGGGTTTCCGGCGCGGTCGGTTGCTATCATTATGAAGGCGAAGGCGTGCGGCTTTTCACGCAGGCGACGGGGGATTATCACGTCATCCTCGGCATGCCGCTGCTGCCGCTTGTGAATTACCTGACGACGAGAGGCCTGATCCCGGGATGACCCAGACCACGATCCCCCTTGCCGGCGTCATCGGCCATCCGATCGCGCATTCCCGTTCTCCGATCCTGCACCGCCACTGGCTGCGCAAGCACGGCCTGCCGGGGTTCTACATCCCCATGGACGTGGCGCCCGGCGATCTGGAAAGCGTGCTGCGGACCCTGCCGAAGGCCGGGTTCGTCGGGGTCAACATCACCGTGCCGCACAAGGAAAAGGTGATGGAGATCGCGGACCTCGTCACCGACCGGGCGATCCTGATCGGTGCGGCGAACACGCTGATCTTTCGCGCGGACGGCAAGATCCACGCGGACAACACCGACGGCTACGGGTTTCTCGAGAACCTGCGGCAGGGCGCGCCGAACTGGAAGCCCGACGCCGGACCGGTCGCGCTTCTGGGGGCCGGGGGTGCGGCGCGGGCGGTGGTCGCGGCGCTGCTGGACGCGGGCGTGCGCGAGATCATGGTGGCGAACCGCACCCGGCTCAGGGCGGAACGGCTGCAGGACGATTTCGGCCGGCGGCTGCGCGTGGTGGACTGGGTGCAGGCGGGGAACATGATCGAACAGGCGGCGCTGGTGGTGAACTCGACCTCACTCGGCATGACCGGCAAGCCGCCGCTGCGCGTGCCCTTCGACGGGCTGCACGCGGGCCAGGTGGTGACCGATCTGGTCTATGCCCCCCTGCGAACCGACCTTCTGGAGGCGGCGAGTGCTGCCGGGTGTCAGACGGTGGATGGACTCGGGATGCTGCTGCATCAGGCGGTGCCGGCCTTCGAACGCTGGTTCGGCGTGCGGCCGGTGGTGGACGACCAGACGCGCGAGGCGGCGCTGGCATGAGATACCTGCTCGGGCTGACCGGCTCCATCGGGATGGGGAAAAGCACGACCGCGAAGATGTTCGCCAACCTCGGCTGCGCGGTCTGGGACGCGGACGCCGCCGTGCACCGGCTCTATGCCGCTGGCGGCGCGGCGGTTGATCCGATGAAGGAGGTGTTTCCCGCGGCCATCGTGGACGGCGCCGTGTCGCGTGAGAAGCTGCGCGAGATCATCGCCGCCGACCCCTCTGCCCTGCCCCGGATCGAACGGATCGTGCATCCTCTCGTCGGGCTCGACCGCAAGGACTTCATCGGCGCGGTGGATGCGGATATCGTCGTCCTGGACATTCCGCTGCTGTTCGAGGGTGGCAACGAAAGCGCCTTCGACGCGGTGGTCGTTGTCTCCGCCCCCGAGGCGGTGCAGCGCGAGCGGGTGCTGGCCCGGGGCACGATGACCGAGGCGCAGTTCGAGGCGATCAAGGCCAAGCAGATGCCCGATGCCGAAAAACGCGCGCGGGCGGATTTCGTGGTGGTGACGGACACGCTCGACCACGCGCGGGATCAGGTGAAGGCCATCGTGGCCGGGATCAGGGAGAAGATGGGCAATGCGTGAAATCGTCCTCGACACCGAAACCACCGGGTTCGAGCCGGAACAGGGCGACCGGATCGTCGAGATCGGCGGCGTGGAGCTGCTGAACCACATGCCGACGGGCCGGACCTATCACCAGTACATCAACCCGCAGCGCGACATGCCGCAATCGGCGTTCGAGGTGCACGGTCTGTCCGAAGAGTTCCTGCGCGACAAGCCGGTCTTCGCGAAGATCGCACAGGAGTTTCTGGATTTTGTCGGCGACGCCAAGCTCGTGATCCACAACGCCAAGTTCGACATGAAATTCCTGAACGCGGAGCTCGGCTGGCTGAACCTGCCCCGCCTGCCCGACGATCAGGCCATCGACACGCTGGAAATCGCGCGGAAGCGCTTCCCCGGCTCGCCCGCGTCGCTCGATGCGCTCTGCCGGCGCTTCGGCATCGACAACTCCGCCCGGACGCTGCACGGCGCATTGCTCGATTCCGAGATCCTGGCCGAGGTCTATCTGGAACTGATCGGGGGGCGTCAGCCCGATTTCGGGCTGTCCGAGCAGGGCGGTCGTGGCGGGGCAGACCTGGGCGAGAGCGACTGGCGGCCGCAGCCCCGCCCGGTGCCCCTGCCGCCCCGGATCACCGAGGCGGAGGCGGCGGCACACGAGGCGTTCGTCGCGAAACTGGGCGAGAACGCGATCTGGCGCCGCCTGGCGTAGGGCTTACGCCTGCGCGGTGCCGTTCTCGGCGCCGTTCGCACCACCCTGAGCGGCGGCCCGGCGCTGCATTTCCTGACGGAAAATCTGCAGGAAATCGATGTTTTCGAGGTTCAGCGGCGGGAAGCCCCCGTCACGGGTCACGTCGCTGACGATCCGACGCAGGAACGGGAAGATCTGGCGCGGGCATTCGATCAGCAGGAAGGGCTGAAGCTGCTCCTGCGGGACGCCCTCGATGTGGAACAGGCCGACGTAATCGATTTCGAGGATGAAGAGCGTGACGTTCTCCTCGCCCTTCGCCTTCGAGGTCGCCTTCAGCTTGATCGCCACCTCGAACTGGTTCTCGGCCTCTTCGCGCTTGCGGGCGTCAAGGCCGACCTGCACCTGCACGTCCGGCGTGAAATCGGCCTTGCGCGGGTTCCGCGCCAGGATGTTCTCGAAGGACATGTCGCGGATGTACTGGTTCAGGGTGTTGAACCGGATCTGCGGCTGCTGCGGGTTCGGGGCTGCGGGGGCGTCGCTCATGCGGGGTCTCTCCAGGAAGTGCTAAAATCTGTCGCAGAGGTACCTAACAGCATGCGCCGGACGGCTCAATGCCTCGTCCATTCCGAGGGCGGGCGGTGCGTCGGCCGCTTCGGCGGGTCAAGCTCGGCCTCCGGGTCGCTCACCTCCGAATACTCGCCGTCGATCACACCGGGATCGCGCGGTCCGCGCGGCGCGGGGCCGGTGCGGAAGGTGGTGTGCGAGGAATAGGTCGCGGTCTGCACCCTGACGTGGCGTTTCGCCATCCGGAACGCCCAGTGGCGGACGCCGGGGATCAGCAGCAGAAGGCCGACGGTGTCGGTGAAGAAGCCGGGGGTCAGCAGAAGCGCGCCGGAGAACAGGATCATCGCGCCTTCGGCCAGCGGTTCGCTCGGGTCCGTCAGATCGTTGAAGGACCGGCGGATCCGGTCCATCACCTGCCGCCCCTGCTTGCGGACCATCGTGGTTCCGACAAGGGCGGTGACCAGCACGATGGTCAGCGTCCACCACAGCCCGATGAGGCCGCCGACCTGGATAAACAGGCCGATTTCGATCAGCGGAACAATGATAAAGGCGAGTAACAACCACATGTGGGCACGCTCCTTCGTCTGCGGTGCGGTGGACTCGGCACCGGTGACCACCTACATAGGAGTGCAAAGCCGCCGTTGCCATGCCTGCCAGAGAGGACCTGCATGAACTCGCCCATCCTTCAGCTTCTTGTGCTGGCCGGAATCGCCGTATTCCTGATCCTGCGGTTGCGCTCGGTCCTTGGCACACGCGAGGGGTACGAGAAGCCGCCGGTCACCCATTCCGATGCCCCGCCGAGCCGCCCGCGCCACTTCGACGTGATCGAAGGCGGGCCGGATCACGACATCACCGACCACGTCGACGAAAATTCCGACGCGGCCAAGGCGCTGGCGCGGATGAAGCGGGTCGAACCGTCGTTCAACGTCACCGAGTTCCTCGGGGGTGCCAAGGGCGCCTACGAGATGATCCTGATGGGCTTCGAATCCGGCGATCTGGCCGACATCAAGCCGTTCCTCTCCGACGACGTCTACGCGAGCTTCGTAGAGGTCGTGAACGCACGAGAGGAGCAGGGAATCCACATCGAGGCTGAATTCGTCGGCGTGCGCGAGGTCGCCCTGAACGACGCCACCTTCGACGAAACAACGGGCGAGGCGGAACTGACCGTGCGCTTCACCGGGCAGCTGACCTCGGTCGTGCGCGACCGCGGCGGCGACATCATCGAAGGCACGCCGGGCGAGGTGAAGACTCAGCGCGACATCTGGACCTTCGCGCGGCGCATGGGGTCGGACAACCCCAACTGGCACCTCGTCGCCACCGGCGAATGACGGGGCGCTGGCTTGCGGCTCTGGCAGCAGGCCTGCTGATGACCGGCGCGGCCTCGGGTGAGGAGGATCGCCCGGCGCCCGAGGTGACCCGGACCATCCTGACGTTCGATCAGCTGGACGGCTGGGAGAAGGACGATCATCAGGCCGCGCTGGATGTCTTCCTTTCCACCTGCGGCGACATGCGTCCGCCCGATTGGCGGGCCCTGTGCCGGGCGGCGGCGGACCAGACCTCGGCCCGGACGTTCTTCGAACTGTTCTTCCGTCCGGTGCTGATCGAGGACGGCGCGCCCGGACTTTTCACCGGGTATTTCGAACCGGAACTTGACGGCTCCCTCACCCCCGACGCGATCCACAGGTACCCGCTCTATTCCATGCCGCCCGAGGCGACCAACGGCTTCGCCACCCGGCGCGAGATCGTCGAAGGCGGCGTGCTGGCCGGGCGCGGGCTGGAAATCGCTTGGGTGGACGACCCGGTCGAGCTGTTCTTCCTGCAGATCCAGGGCTCGGGCCGCATCCGGCTGGCCGAGGGCGGAGCGATCCGCGTGGGCTATGGCGGGGCCAACGGGCACCCCTACCGCTCCATCGGCAAGGAACTGGTGCGCCAGGGAATCTACGAACCGCATCAGGTCTCCGCCCAGGTGATCCGCAACTGGGTCCGTCGCAACCCTGAGGCGGGTTATGAATTGCTGATGCACAACCCCTCCTACGTCTTCTTCCGCACCGTGTCGCACGTGCCCGCCGACAGGGGGCCTCTCGGCGCGATGAACCGGTCGGTGACGCCGCTGCGGTCGATCGCGGTCGACCCCGCGCATGTCCCGCTGGGCGCGCCGGTCTGGATCGAAAAGGAAGGCGCCGGACCGATGCACCGGCTGATGATCGCGCAGGACACCGGGTCGGCGATCAAGGGGGCGCAGCGGGCCGACATCTTCTTCGGCACCGGCGAAACGGCGGGCCGCGCCGCGGGCCGGCTGAAGGACGGCGGCCGGATGGTCGTCCTGATGCCGATCCAGCGCGCCTATGCCATGCTGGACGAGGTCCCGGGATGAGCCGCAAGCTGCGGCCGGAGGAGGCGGAGCTGTGGCGCAAGGTCGCGCGGACCGCCGACCGGATGCATCCTGAGCGCAAGGCCCGGATGCCGGAGGTGGCGTCGAAGGCCCCGCCGAAACATCCTCCCGCCGCCCCGCGTGAGCCGCTGCCCGACTTCTCCATCGGCCAGAGCTCCCGCGATCGCGGCCCGTCGCACGACCTGCTGGAACCGATCCAAGACCACCTGAACGGCGCGCCGGTGCGGATGGACCGCAAGGCGCACGGCAAGCTCAAGCGCGGCAAACTGAAGCCCGAGGCGCGGATCGACCTGCACGGCATGACGCAGGACCGGGCCCATACGGCGCTGAACGGCTTCATCCTCCAGGCACATCGCGAAGGGCGGCGGCTGGTGCTGGTCATCACCGGCAAGGGGCGCGACGTGGACGAGGGCGACATCATGCCGGTGCGCCGCGGCGTGCTGCGCCACCAGGTGCCGCACTGGCTGTCGGTGCCGCCGCTGGCCGGGCTGGTGCTGCAGGTGACGCCGGCGCATCTGCGTCATGGCGGCGGCGGGGCCTATTACGTCTATCTACGCCGCAGCCGGTAGCCGCCGCCGCGCCCGGCCGAGGCCGATCTTCATCGCGGCGCTGGCAAAAAGGAACATCAGGACCGCCGCGCCGAACTGCGTCCGGATTCCGACGCCGAGGTCGATCAGCACACCCGACATCCCCGGCCCGATCGCCGTGCCCAGCACCAGAAGCGCGGTGGAGACCGCCTTGATGCTGCCAAGGTGGCGGGTGCCGTAGAATTCCGGCCAGAAGGCGGCACGCAGCGTTTCCTGCGAGGCGAAGCTGACCGCGATGCACAGCATCCCGAGCGCCACGGCGCCGATCCCGCTCCCGGCCGCGAATATGGCGAAGCCGAGCGCGCCGGGCAGTAGCGACCATGGGAAGAGCGGCCCGGTCCCCCAGCGGTCCAACGCCCAGCCCCAGGCGAAGGAGAACAGCGTCAGCACGATGGTGAACGGTGGGAACAGGGCCACGAGGGCGACATGCGGGATACCCGCGACGCCGGCGTAATGCACCTGCTGAAAGAAGAAGGCCGAGATGCTGGCAGGCAGCACCACGATGGACGGCACCATCAGCCAGAACAGGTAATGCCGCAGCGCATCGCCACGCCGCCAGTGCCGCCCCTCCATCCCGGTTTGTTCACCCGCCACCTCGTCGCCCACGGGGATCCGCTCACCCCGCAGAACCAGCGGCAGCAGCAGCGCCCCCACCAGAACAAGACCGGCAACGATCTGCCAGAGCAGCCGCCAATCGGTGTGCAGCAACGCGGCGGCGAAGGGCACGGGCAGCGTCGCCTCGGCGAAGGCGAAGCCCGCCATCACCACCGCCACCGCCTTGCCCCGGGTCCGGCTGAACCAGCGTCCCGTCGCCACCAGCGCGACATGCGACGCCATGCCCAGTCCGAGGAAGCGAAGCAGAAAGATCGAAACCGCCAGCATGACCAGCCCGCCGGACAGCGACAGCAGCAGGCACGACAGCGCCATGCCCAACAGGACGAATGTGCCCAGGCCGCGCGTCGCGAAACGGTCAGCGACCCCGCCGAAGGTCAGCATCAGCGCGGCGGAGAGGGCCGTCGCCAGCGAATAGATTCCGCCCCACTGGCCGTGGCTCAGCCCGAACTCGCCCCGGATTTCGCCGGCGAAGATGGCCACGAAAGAGGTCTGCGCGATTCCAGACATGAAGATCATCAGGAAGCCCGCGCCCAGCCATTGCGCGTTCTGCCGCAGGAAGGAAAGGTAGCCCTTCATGCCCCTGCCCGTCGCGGCAGCAGCGCCCGCGCCCGTTTCATCCCGATCCACATCGCGGCCGAGGCGATCAGGAACCAGCCCGAGATACCGAGGTAGAGCGTCTGGATCCCCACCCCCGCGTCGATCAGCACCCCCGTCACCCCCGGCCCGAGCGCCGAGCCCATGACCATCGCCGCCGCCGCCGCGGCCTTGATCGACCCGATGTGGCGGGTGCCGAAGAATTCGGCCCAGAAGGCCATCGGCAGCGTGGATTGTGCCCCCACCGTCACCGCCATGAAGCCCAGACCGACCGCCACTGCCGGCAGGCTCTGCGCGGTGCCGAACAGGGCGAAGGCGACGGCGATCGGCAGGTAGGCGAAGGGCAGCAGCCGCCCCGTTCCCGTCCGGTCCAGCGTCGCGCCCCAGGCGAAGACGGTCAGCAGCGCGAACAGCGTGTAGGCGGGGTAGAGCGAGACTTGTTCGATCAGCTCCCAGCCTTTGACTTCGGTGAAATAGACCTGGTGGAAGAAGAAAGTGGTGACGAAGGCGGGCGGGCCCGACACCACCGGGATCATCAGCCAGAACAGCCAGTGGCGCATCGCCTCGCCCCGGGTCCAGTGGCGGGCCTCCATGCCGAGCGCGCTGTCGCTCTCCTCGGCCGATTGGGGCGTGCGCTCCTGCCGCAACAGCAGCAGGACGATCGCCAGCCCCACCATCACCGCCAACGCCGAGGCCGACCACAGCATCCGCCATTGCGCCGTCGCCAGCAGCGAGACAAAGATCAGCGGCAGGAACGCCTCGCCGATGGCGAACCCCATCGTGGCGATCGACAGCGCCCGCCCGCGCGAGGCGACGAACCAGCGCGACATGGCGACAATGGCGATGTGGGAGGTCATTCCCTGCCCCGTGAAGCGCAGCAGGAAGATCACGAAGGTCAGCGCGGCCGCGCTGGTGGCCAGGCTCATCCCCACGCAGGCCAGCGCCAGCGCTGTCAGCACGCCCACGGCCAGCGTCCGCGCGCGGAAGCGGTCGGTCAACGCGCCCGCCCAGACCATCACCACCGCCGAGGCCCCGGTGCCGACAGTGTAGATCAGCCCCCAGTCGCCGAGGCTGAGGCCGAAATCCTCCCGGATGCGCCCGGCGAAGACCGAGATGAAGAAGGTCTGGCCGAAGCTCGACAGGAACGTCAGCAAAGCCCCGGCGGAAAGCCACGCGGAATTGCTGCGAAGGAACGAGAGGAGGCCCATGCAGCCATCTGTTTCCCAGAACGGCGGCGAAGGGAAGGGCAATGGCGGTCGTGCGCCCGGCGCAGGTGGCCGGGCGCGCGGTGCGTCAGAGCACGTAGCGCGAGACGTCAGCGCTTTCGGCCAGCTTGCCGACATGCTGGTCGACGAAGGCACGGTCGATTGTGATGGTCTCGCCCGCCCGGTCCGGGGCGGTGAAGGACAGCTCTTCGAACACCCGCTCGATCACGGTATAGAGCCGCCGCGCGCCGATGTTCTCGACCGTCGTGTTCACGTCGGCGGCGATCTTGGCGATGGCGGCGATCCCGTCCTCGGTGAAGGAGACGGTGACATCCTCCGTCCCCATCAGGGCGGAGTACTGCAGCGTCAGCGCGTTGTCGGTTTCCGTCAGGATGCGGACGAAATCGCCCTCGGTCAGCGCGCGCAGTTCCACCCGGATCGGCAGGCGGCCCTGAAGTTCGGGCAGCAGGTCCGAGGGTTTGGCGATGTGGAAGGCGCCCGAGGCGATGAAGAGGATGTGATCGGTCTTCACCGGCCCATGCTTGGTGGACACGGTCGTGCCCTCGATCAGCGGCAGCAGGTCGCGCTGCACCCCTTCGCGGGACACGTCGCCGCCGCGGGTTTCGGCCCGGGCGCAGACCTTGTCGATCTCGTCGAGGAAGACGATGCCGTTCTCCTCGACCGATTTCAGCGCGGCCAGCTTGACGGTCTCGTCGTCCAGCAGCTTGTCGGCCTCTTCCCCGATCAGGATCTCGTAGCTGTCGCGCACCTTGACCTTCTTCGTCACGGTCCGCCCGCCGAAGGCCTTCCCGAAGATGTCGCCCAGGTTCATCATCCCCATCTGACCTCCGGGCTGGCCGGGGATGTCCATCATGCCGAGCGGGCTGGAGGTGTCGGCGATCTCGATCTCGATCTCCTCCTCGTCCAGCTCGCCGTTGCGCAGCTTCTTGCGGAACATCTCGCGCGTGCCGTCGCGGGCGTCCTTGCCGGCGATCGCCTCGATCACCCGGTCCTCGGCGGCCTTGTGGGCCGAGGATTTCACGTCCTCGCGCATGTAGTCCCGGGTCTGCGCCATCGCGCTGTCCACCAGGTCGCGCACGATCTGTTCCACGTCCCGGCCGACATAGCCGACCTCGGTGAACTTGGTCGCCTCGACCTTGATGAAGGGCGCGCGGGCGAGTTTTGCCAAGCGGCGGCTGATCTCGGTCTTACCGACGCCGGTGGGGCCGATCATCAGGATGTTCTTGGGATAGACTTCGTCGCGAAGGTCGTCGGCCAGCTGTTTCCGGCGCCAGCGGTTGCGCAGGGCCACGGCCACGGCGCGCTTGGCGTCCTTCTGGCCGATGATGAAACGGTCGAGCTCGGAAACGATCTCGCGCGGGGTCAGGTCGGTCATGGTGTTCCTTTCAAGCGAACGGCGGGTACGGCCCAGTCAAGCCGGAGCGGGACGCTCAGCCGGTGATCGTTTCGACGGTCAGGTTGCCGTTGGTGTAGACGCAGATGTCCGACGCGATCTTCATCGCCGTCCGGGCGATCTCTTCCGCGTCCTTGTCGGTCTCCATCAGGGCCCGCGCCGCGGCCAGCGCGTAGTTTCCGCCCGATCCGATGGCGGTGACGTCGAATTCCGGTTCGAGCACGTCGCCCGCGCCGGTGATGACCAGCAGGTCTGAGCCGTCGGTCACGATCAGCATCGCTTCCAGCTTCTGCAGGTACTTGTCCGTCCGCCAGTCCTTGGCCAGCTCCACGCTGGCCCGCGCCAGCTGGCCCGGCGTCGCCTCCAGCTTGGCCTCCAGCCGCTCCAGCAGGGCGAAGGCATCCGCGGTTGATCCCGCGAACCCCGCCACCACCTCGTGCCCGCCGGGGCTGAGGCGGCGCACCTTGCGGGCGGTGCCCTTCATCACGGTGTCGCCCATCGAGACCTGCCCGTCGCCCGCGATCACCACCTTGCCGCCCTTGCGGACCCCGATGATCGTCGTGCCGTGCCAGCCCGGGAATGACGCGTCAGCCATGAAAATCTCCTTTATCCGTTGCGGCCTATATGTCCCCTGCCCTCCGGCGGGACAAGGGCGCCCGTCCGTCCGCTCTTGCCGTTGCCGGGGGCCGGGTCTAGCGTCCGCTCCATGCAGGATGCCATCGCGCGCTTTCACCTTGATCCCGAACTTCTGGCCAGCACCGCCGAGGGGCGGCACAATTTCCTGAACCGGATCAAGGGCGTCTGCGAAACGGCCGGGATGCGCGTGGAGCTGGTGCCGAACGATGCGGGCACGCGCCGCGCCTCGGCGGGTCTGGAGGGATATGACCTGTTCCACATGGACCCGCCGACGCACGACCGGGCGCTGACCGTCCGGCGCGTCTATCACTATCCGTTCTGGGCGATCGAGGCCCACGCCGAACGCTGGCGCTGGCGCGTGGCACAGACGGCGTTCCCCGGCGCCGCTCCCGGCGCCCGGCGCTTCGCCGACTACTGGCGCGAAAGGCTCTTCGGTGCGGTGCGGCCCGCACGCGGCGGATACGTCTACGTGCCGCTGCAGGGCCGGATCCGGGACCATCGCTCGTTCCAGACCGCCGCGCCGATCGACATGATCCGCGCGGTCCTGCGGCAGGACCCGAAACGCAACGTCATCGCCACGCTGCACCCGTCCGAAGAGTACGATCAGGCCGACCTGAGGGCATTGGAGAAATTGGACTGGGCCGAGCCGCGGCTGTCGATCCAGACCGGGGAAATGCACCGCCATCTCCTCGCCTGCGACTATGTGGTGACGGAAAATTCCTCGGCCGCGTTCAACGGGTTCTTCTTCCACAAGCCTTGCGTGCTGTTCGCACGGATCGACTTTCACCACATCGCCGCAAATGTCGCCGCCTTGGGAGAGGACGAGGCGTTCCGGCAGGTGCGTGACATGCAGCCGGACTACGACGGATACATCCACTGGTTCTGGCAGGTCATGTCGATCAACGCGGGCCGGCCCGAAGCCGACGCACGCATTGCCGAGGCGCTGCGTCGGGGCGGCTGGCCGGTCTGAACGGACGCCTAGAGCGGTTCGGCGAACAGCGGTACTCCGCTCCGGCAGCAGAAGGTGCAGGTCATCGCGTCGGGGTCCATCAGCCAAGTCGCCACGCCCGCCGCTGTCAATTGCCGCGCGAAGGTGAAGTAATCCGTCTCGCCCCGCGCATGCCGCCCGAGCGCCAGCTTCGCCGCCTCCGGGTCCGGCGTGTCGGCCACAGGATACGGCGGGTGGAGCGGTTCGGTCCGGAGCACGTTGCCGGATCCGTCGAAGAATTCCGAATGGCCGTCCGAGATGTGGCTGATGTAGCGGGCGACGCCGAGGCCGCGCAGCA